>Ga0123357_10009318_pt1 | contig 12382 bp, 3 predicted proteins | sample TergutEmb28metaG_FD_89873 | JGI IMG/M metagenome (GOLD analysis project Ga0123357, IMG submission 89873) | Embiratermes neotenicus P4 segment gut microbial communities from Petit-Saut dam, French Guiana - Emb289 P4 | ecosystem: Host-associated > Arthropoda: Insects > Digestive system > Gut ... | reverse complement strand
GAATGTTGAGTGGTGACGTAACACGCCTGCCTGGCTGCTCCGCCAGCAGACCTACGAGTAGATAAGAATCCCAGCTGACAGCTATCGTTCTTGGACCACAAGGAAGTTCACAATTTTCAATTGTCATTATCTCCCAAACCGTTCAACTTTGGATATAGGTGTTTTGGGTTATATCGGTATAGTATAACGTAAGGAACACTCTCCCGAAGTCTGGTCCGTTCCTCCTGTTACACCCCATATATATATATATACTGTTCCGTCTAATACAATACTTTTTAACGCTACATGTTCCGACTGATGTCGATCATCGTCAGGCGTTTTCTACAAATGTTCAAAAACAAGCTAAAACATTACTGTTTGTGAGATCGCTCAAGTATTACAATATGTACATTAGCATAGCCGATCCCAGTTGCCGCGAGTTCTAATGTGTAGGTCTGCGCCTGCTGAGATTTTGAGTTCGAATCCCGGCGGGGCATGGCTGTTTGTCTGCTCTGATTGTTGTGTATTGTCCGGTAGAGGTCTCTGCGACGAACTGATCACTCGATCAGAGGAGTCCTACCGACTGTAATGCATCGTTGTGTGTGATCTACGAACTTCTTGAAAGAGAAGACCATGATCCGCGTTGGGCCGCCGCACCACAAGGGATATATATATATATATATATATAAAGTTCATATATTACAATACGGTTGTAACTGTGATCATGTGTGTTGTGGCTAGTGAGTTGTGTCAGTCACTATAATATTTCATATTTTTTAAGGACTCTCTTCCTAATTAAACCTTAAAATTTTATATAAAAGTTAGGTTAAATATTTTATAGTTAGAATTGGCTGTTAAGGAAAATTTGCCTAGGTCGAAGGCTCTCAAAATACGGTTTACGAAAGTACCCACTGCGTTCCGTGCTAAAGAGTTATTATTATTATTATTATTATTATTATTATTAAACTGTTATTGGCATCCGTACGATCGTTTACAGCACTTTACTCTTGTGCTTAGTATATGACGGCAGTTTGATAGAAACAAATGAAATCGACATTTTCTAAGGAATATAGAGTATTTATTAGGTCTGCGCTTAAGTTTGATTGTTGTTTTAACTTATACCGAAACCAAACGTGACAAAGTGGATGGAGTTCCGCGCGAAATTGGATTTAGTGCAGCGAGGTGAGAATGTGGCATAAGGTACCTACTGGGGCAGACATATTTTGAAGTGTTATCGATTATCCGTAGTCTAAGTAAATCCAGTGTTATGCGTAATTGAACCTTTGTGGAAATTTAAAAATTGTGCTTTGCAGAACCGTTTCCCCAGTCAGGGAATTCTGCTCTAAAGGATGCGGACGTAATTTGTGTTTCCAGTGAATTTACATTCCGATGATACGTGTTGATGAAGATGGTGATGACAGAATTCTGTCAGTTGACCAATTTGATGTGTTCTCTTTGAACAGTCCGGTCAGTACCTCCGAGTGATGCGATGATAAGACGTAATGAATCGGAAATGACGAGGAAATGGCGGTGGTCTAATTTTAAATAGACTGTACTGTGTCGGAAATTCCTTTGAGTAGGTTATCCACTACAAGCTTCAGCCGGGTAGCTCGCCTCTTAGCCGAGATTCGCACCCAGAACTTTCCGAATGCGAAGCACGGGTGCTGACAACTCTGACATGACTTTCCGTCGTTCTAATGTTGAATTATGCTGGGTCATGTGCTCGTCTAAGTGTGCTTGAAACCACTTTCATTATCTCTTTCATAATTATCGAATGCAAACTACCGCTACAAGTAGGACGTTGTAAATGATATAACATTACAGTCCCATCTGAGAAGTCGCGTTCTTTTCACAGAGCAGGCTGTCAATTTGAGCTAAAGTTTGTTGTTTCTGTGTACACAGTGGAGCACTGTGTACACAGAAACACCAGGCAGGGTCATTTCACGAGTAGGGGTGAGGTGTTTGGGTACAATTACTTGATGGTGTTCGGCGCCCCCTACAACAGCATGGAACTGTTTACGTCCTATTACATATTAGCTGATATCATGCTTTCATGGGGATTGGAACCCTGGTACTGCACACTAATCAACATGACAATTGTCCTACACAATTCTCGTCACTGGATACGCATGTTAACTGACTTTTATTACCCTCCCCGCCCCTTCCGCACTCACGAGTGAAATCATTATTAACTATTGTGTTTCCTTGCTCGGGAATCTGTTTCTTTCTTCTTCAGAAACCGTTTTTGCCGAAAGACAACCTTCAAACGTATCGTAACGTCCCGCTTATTTTACTGGCAACCGAACGTTTGTTTTCCGTTGCTTTATACAATTTCTAATCTTCATTGGTGTCCTGCATGCATTGTTTCCTTGCATACCCCAAACATGTTTTTTATTAACTTAATCCTTTCGGCCGCACTGTGGCTCCGGAGTTGACTTAGCTTTTGAGAGAAACGAGTACCAAGTGTATCTCATGGGGGTAGAGCGATCGGTGCGCAGGGCTGACAACACTGCCACCTTTAGTACCGATTGTGTAGAAATTCTGGGAACCTCTGCGTTCTGGAGCCCCAAGACCTTGGCCAGGCCTGTATAGGGATTGCTTTACATTTACCTTTACCTTTTATCTAATTGTAATGGCCTAGTGTGCAGGTTGTTTTATTCCGTTGCTACTATTTTACGCATTATGTGATATTCAGATTTTAATACTGTACAAAAGACATTATTGTATTAGTATTATGCATTACTTTGTATTTAAATCCCAGAAGATGACCATTTATCGCCGAAAGATGTAGGAAGGTATAAACTTATGTATAACTTGTAATTCAGCTATGTGCGTATGTCGATATATATATATATAATTTATTGTAAATAATATTAGGGTCTCATATTTTCGGTTGGAAGGCTATGCCATGCACTTAAATATACCTAAATGGTACGTTGTATGAGGCGTAGTAATTGCAGATATGATCATTTGAGCAACCATGCAGTTAAAACCGTATGAAGGTAAGACATTTGGGGAATCTGTAATAATATACATGATGCTTACAAGTAAGTGAGTAATTAATTTTGTGAATGTTAACTTGTAATTTTAGTTAGCCTGGCCCTATAGCAAGCAGCATTTTTTTTAGGAAAATTGGCGTCAGAAATTTCTTCCTGAACTTGTAAATTTAGTGAGCCCCTTTCCTTACACTACTGCAATGTAATATTGCTTAAGAGTGTGTGGCATATTTACCAGCGCGCATGCAAAATTTACAGACTGAATAAAGATAAGCTCGGCGATTATGGAAACAAGTAGTTGAAACAAGATTTGCAGAGTGAAATAATAGCTGTAAATACAAGCCTATTGAGTTTGCATGAATGTGAAGCAAAAGATTGCGTTCGAACTAAATTTCGAATTTCCAAATCATGAGTAAGTCTCAGATTAAAATACTAAAGCACGTAATAATGAATCAGTCAAGTATTAATGTATCAAATTGACGATACTAACAGATTTTATATTTCGTGTTATCGATATGGATTTTAAAAGCATAATCAGTCGCATGAACTGTTGTCAACCTAGATATTTGTGATTACAGAAATGTCCGTAAACCATCACTTCCTGTCCGTGAACAACGGACAGATGCACTCATTTATTATTAACAACGCAAAATTGTAATTGTATTCCCTTGGTTGCACTTTCAGTGTCATGTTTGAAACGGGCTTTATTAAATGTTACATCCGTATGTAATTTATTTCTGTATATAGTGTCACAAAATGCCAGCGTTGAATTCGTTTGCGAGGCTTATATAGGAACGTTGTATCCCTGTAGAAATGTCTCATTAAATTTGAATTATATTTTTTTTAATCGATGTTCGTATTCCAAAGCCGTGACATCGCTGTGAAATGTAATAAATTGTATGTAGTAGGCAAGTGTCAGAAATAATGTAAATCATTGTGTATGTGACCTGTAGTTGGGCAGATACTTTTAATTAGTTGAGTAGTCACAGTTCGTGTTTGTAGGGTTAACTCTTATATACTGTGAACGTGTTCACTTTGTACATACAAGAATTTATTCAAACTTTTTGCACACACACACACACAAACACACACACACACACACACACACACATATATATATATATATATACATAAATAAGATATTCCAACATGTTTTTTTTCGGCTGCTACACTTAGCCCTTTGTACTTATCTTTTCTGTTATACGTATATTAAGCAACCTTACTAAATCGGACGTCAGGGTTATTTCAGGTTTTTCTGTTTTGAAATCTCTGCTCTCGTTTTACTGATTAACTAACTAGTTAACTGACTGACTCGTGGAGCAGAGTCCTTCTTGAGAAGCTAAAATGTCGTCAGCCAGTGAAGAAATTCCCCGCGTTTTAAGGAACGCGGAAGTCTATCACCACATTTACAAGAGCCCGCCGCCAGTCTATATCGCGAGTCTTGTAAGAATGTGAAAATTTAGTGGCCCTGTCGCTATATATTCGTAGTTATGAAAAATATGATAACAGAAGGAAATGACGGTGTAAGGGGGCACTTGGCCTTGAACTGTAGGCCGGTTGTCTGGATCAGGTGGCGATGCGCGAGTCCCTGAAGGTGACCTGAAGAAATGAAGCAACGTAAGTCTGGCAAGACAAAGACCCCATCTTCTCCTCCAGAATCTCCTCAAAGTGAGCAAGCTTCCTCATAATTTTCTGTCTATTTGTTGCTGGTCGCTGCTCGTTTAAATCAGTGTCCTCACAACAGCTTGATGCCAGCTTCAGTGAGCTAAACGCCCTTAGTCGACTTGGAATCCGCCTTGATCCTCTCCTCAGGCTCATGCTCAGACTCAGGCTCAGGCTCAGGTTCAGGTTCCGCAGCTTCTTCAATGGCGCTTTGCTTCCGAATTGCAGAAAGTTTGTGGAGCGTGACTTCCTGATCGCGGTAGTTCAACAACCCGACATCCTCAGCATCACAGTACCAACTTACGTGCTTGGCTTAATGTTGCTGGGCCTGAGAACAAGCGACGTAAGTCGAGACGACTTAATCGGGGGATGACTGTATTGGCATTCTATTTAACTTTTATGTCAAAATGTGTTGCCCAGGAAAGTCGATGAGACCTTGAAGCTGCTCACTCGTCACCTGTTCTGCACATTGCTTTTCGTGGCTTGGTGGTTACCAATAGGAGATATAACCGTTGCTTTCGTCTTAAATGGAATTGACATATTAATTAAGAAAGACCGGTAGGACGCTCGTATGGAGTCCACACAGGCCACAGCACGTGGTGGCAAACGTTAAGTCATTAGTAGCCAATGACGAAACTAGATTTAAAGTTTTAACTTTAAAGGGCCTATTAGAAATTAGTAAAGTTAACAGACAGCCAATAGGGAAACGTGAAACGTAATTCAAGAGTAGAAAGAAAGAAGAACGAGAGGCAGTTACCGCGTACGGACGCCAAGGATCGGTAGACGTTTAGACTGGGTGAAATGAAGTCAAAAAGTCTGGGTAATCCGATTTTTGAAGTGTTAAAGTTTCTTGTGTCTCGGACATAAATTTACAAGAACGCATGTATAATCGTTCTGGACAAAGCACTATTAAAAGATACAGTAGTTATCCAGTTATGGACTAGATTACTAGAAATTCTTTTTGTACTTGTTCCTTCATTTCAACGAGTTTTTTCGGGTCCTCGGAAGAAGCAATTAGATTCCCTGAAATCAAGGGTCGATCTACCGAAATTAGCTAGAACGGGTATAGACACTACCATTACTTGACCATGTCCATGCGCCGATACATTAAAGTGAGTTAATATAAATGTATACTGTAGTCGGACAACCTAAAGCCCCTATTGAAAGTCCTGGTTTAAGCCCCGGCTTTACAAACACACTTTTTGTGCTGCGTAGTATGAAGTTTCGTTAAAAAATAATTCGTCATATAAAGATATCGATGTTAAGATTGTAGGAGTAAATATTGGTAATCTAACATTCACAGGACCGTGTATCGTGATATTTCTTGTAATAAAAGCCAACGAAATGTACAGTTTCTCAGATTTATTTGATAAAGTACTCTACATGTTTCGGACAGGTCCACTGTCCATCATCAGGAATATCTCAACACTGTATACACGCAGTAGGTATTTGTCATGCTAGTTCTGTTGGCTGTCTGCTAGCGTGCTCCTGACTCCTGATGATGGATAGTGGACCTGTCCGAAACATGTAGAGTACTTTATCAAATAAATTTGAGAAATTGTGGATCTCGTTGGCTTTTATTACAGGAATTGGTAATTTAATTGAGGAAACAGTGAAGAAATGATTCGCTAATTAGGAGAAGTTTTCCCTCCGGTTGCAGTGCAGCACCAAGTCGTAGTTTGCCTCAGGAATCTGAAAATAGATGTTTCGGTTTTTTCGGACCGCTGAAGCAACACTCAACGATTAGACGCTACGGGCATTTGTCGCCGGCAGTTGAAGCTACGTAAATATATGAGCAGGAAAGACTGATGTATTTCAACAGGAATTTCGTAATCGTTCGGTAAGTGCAGTTGTAAATGTTACTGCAGCTTTCATAAAGCATCGTCGAACACGCGGTCTGATTGAATGCGAGTCCTGCTTTGTTGTTTATAATTAGCAGAAGCTACATTTATATCGTCTGTCCTAACTTCACATAAACAGAAAGATGTTGTTTATCCACGTTGCCCCCTGTTCATATTCCGATTCGAGACATAGGCAAGTGATGATAGCCTGCAGTCACGCGGTGTCCAACTGGCTTTTTGTGTTTCCGGCCCTTTTGTGTAGGCAACGAGCTGCACGCATGTGTTCGGGAAGATGCCGCCTGGGTAGGAGGTGTTTCTAACACTAGAAACCGCGTATATACAACAACGCACAAAACGATGGAACATTAGTTGTGAAATATCTCTGCAGATTCGGTGTCAATTCTCAAAACGTGTGCAGCCGTGTACAAGATGAGTCGTGTCAAATGTAGGCCTACTTGAATTGAATGTTAGTTTAGCACGTGCATCAGTAATTCGTACTGTGTTGGGAATCAAAAGGCTTCCTACTTATACCCATTTTTTTCTCTCATGGATTGGTAAACTATAGGTACTGAATAGTGTTTGCCATTTTTATGCAGGATGATACATTTTGTGTGTTTCAGTGGCGTGTTTTTTTTTAATTAGTAATGCGTGTAAAGTGTGGTTGATATAAAACCCAAAATAATCATGTCTGTTTAAGAGATTAGGGGGACCGCGGTGGCACAGTGGTTAAGGTGCTGTGCTGCAAATCTGAAGGTCGCTGGTTCGATCCCAGCTGTTGTCATTGGAATGTTTCATTGACAAAAAATCCTTCCGATCGTATTGTGGCCCTAGGGTCGACTCAACCTCTAACAGAAATGAGTACCAGGAGCATTTTCTGGGGGTAAAGGCGGCCGGTGCGTAAAGCTGATAACCTTACCACCATTGTGCCGTTGTCATGAAATCTGGGAACCTTAACTTCCTGGAACCCTCTGGGCCACTCCAGACCTGTGACGGGACAGCTTTACTTACCCTGTTTAAAAGAATAAAAATGTTACCTATTGAATGTTAAGACACTTTTTTGTTACTAGACATTATTGTAAGTAACGAAGAAAAATTTCGAAGATGCACACAGTAGCTTAATAATGCAGGTAAGAAATACAGTCTTCATTGACATATTGCAGACGTGTCATGCTTTCAGGAAAGTGCGTATTGCGCCGGTATCAAAGTGTTCATCAGTTTACCGGCAGACACACAATTCTGTTGAATGGAAAGATTAAATTTAGAATAGCTCTAAGAAGATAACGTACATGCACATCTCTTTTGCTCTGATAGCAAGCTATAAATTTTAAAAATGACTGGAACCCGTATGAGGTATATTAGCTGTACACATTGGACTTATTGTGGCGTTTTAATACTGTACGTGAAGCAGCTACTTCTAATATTTTTGTGTTGTTGGGTTCTGTATATTTTATATTTTGAAGTCTTATTCCACATACTACTGCCTCTTTGATTGAATGCCGGAGCCATGATGTACGTGTGTCTGTGCTTTATTCGAGTTTGTTCCTTCTTATTTTCTAAAGGCTGTGTTGGGCGTTGAGTATAATTTTGCCTGTTGTTTTGTGAGGGTGTGAAACTTGGTCTCTCGCAGTGGGGAAGGAAGGAGAATAGGGTGCTGAGGAAGATACTTGGGCCTCAAAGGGACGAGGTAACAAGGGGGTGGAGACGGCATAACGAGGAGATTAATGGTCTGTACTCCTTACCAAATGTTATTTAAGTGAACAGAACAAGATGAATGAGATGGGCGAGACGTGTGGCACGTATGGGGGAGAGGAGAGCTGCATACACGATTTTGGTGGGGAAACCTGAGGAAAGGAGACCACGTGTAAGACCCAGGCGTAGATGGGAGAATAATTTTAAAATGGTTATTCAAGAAGTGGTAAGGGGGCATTTCCTGGATTGATTTGGCTGAAGGTATGGACAGGTGACGGGCTTTTGTGAATGCGGTAATGAAACTTAGTTTTCATTAATATGTGGGGAATTTCTTGACTAGCTCAGGGCCCGCCGGCTTCTCAGGAAGAACTCTGTTCCATGAGTTATTTAATAATAATAATAATAATAATAAGAATACTAACAATATTTATTTATCGCAATTGGGTTGTTACCCGGTGGCAGTGGTTATTTTACATGTAAACAAAACATGAAATTCGTTACTACTAAATTTAAGTCGGGAGGGCTACAGGAGAAGCATGTAGTGGCAACTTGGAATCTTGGGAACCATCTCAGCATTTGCTTTTAAGCAAAGGGAAACCAAGAAAAACCTGTGTCGAGATGGCCGGTCGCAGGACCTTCCGAATACTGACTTCTAGCCAGCAGTCCGGCATCTAACGTAAAAAAAAAAGTAGTGTTGGGCTTTGTATACAAAGTTTCATTATAGTGCCTGCCGTTGTCCCTACATTGAGTTCTTAATTGTCAATAATGTATATGTACGTAAATTAGTTGCTGACAGACTGAATTAAACGAAAGTTATAGCAGTAAGTCATTGCATTAATTATGCACGGACCATAGCGGAAGGTGATGTGGTGGTCAACTATTGGTTGAACAACTGCAGGTTTCACGTCACGAGTTCTCGTTCCAAGACCAAAACTTAAATATCTTGCGGTCTTCGGAACTGTGTTTTTCGTGACAGTAAGTGCAAGTAGATCTGGCAAAAAGTCGTTTTTGGAGTTCTCGGAAATGAGTTGCTGACAGATGAAGATGTACCTTTCAAATATCGGAGAAGTCATAATTAACGAACTTAAAGTTAGAGAGATCTGCTGCCGTCTTTAAGACTCTTGCAAGCTTAATGCTGCAGACTAGAATTTTGCCTAGGAGCTAGCGTGTATTAATGCGAAGGGATACACAATCATACTTGTGAAGAGTGTGTGGAGTGTGGCTGTCACCGCGCTGATTTTCGCGACGGCCAAAGACGCTAATTATATTTTTTGTGGAAATCTCCTTTGTTCATTTTTATTCAAATCGGACGGTAGACGCTGAAGATCCGGAAAAAAAACGCAATTCTGCGACACACGTCTGCTATTGCTCTGAACTCCGCGTAACTCGCAGTTTCTCACCGACATTACGTGGAGACTGCGTGTGCCGAATTTCCCCCAGACCTACCGAGAACTATGCAGCGAGTAGGAATACACTTACGTCCTTAGGGTAGACTGTCACCCTTCAGATTTTTGTACAACTCGCGCTTGTTTGGAATCGTTTTCTATAAATTACTGCTATACTGAATTTCGTGACCCATCCGACAAACGGTTTAGTCGCTCTGTAAATAGCAGCTGAAATGGACAACTAGGCCACTCGTCAGCTTATCAAGCCCAGTAAGGGACGTGTATAATTGTATATAGTGCATTATGTAGTGCGCCATTTGCAGTGTTGGCATTTTCTGTGAGCATTTATAGTACTGTGAGACACATTTGACGTTATTGTTCCATTTGTAGAGCATGCCCACTGAGCTTACGAGTTGTCACAGAGTGTGAATACCAGTGCAATTTACGTGGGAGTGTTGATTCGGTATTGCGATCAATGTGTGAGCCAGAAGAAGGATTAAAGACGGATGGATGGTATCTGAGACCTAGCGAGTGTGGTTAGATAAGCATTGTGAGCGGCCATCTAATGTAACTCATGTTAGGGTTAAGAAGCCGATCACACAGCGACAACCGAAGGCAGTCTGAAAGACTGCATATATGACGTTTCATTCATATTAAGAAACGGAGAAGGAATGACCTTAGTCTTCATGGTAGACGTTTTGTTCTGACGAAATCATCATAATTTCGGATTTAGTGACTCAGAGCCAAGAAGTTTACTTGCAAACGTAAGATATGTCTCATCGTTGTTTGATTACGTTGTCAAGATCTGCATGTAATTGAATTTCCAGTGATTTCTTTCTTTCTTCCTTCCTTCGTGTATCTGCGCGCGCTTCACATTGCGTAATTTGTTCGAAACATTGTCTATGCATTCGCCTTGCATTTCCTTCCTTAGCAGTTATTTTCATTTTCTTCGACGCTGAAGACCCCCTGACTTACGCCACAGCAACGTGAAAGGAACGGTATAATCAGTATTGTAGTTATTATGCATGTACTATGTTTGGCGTAGTGCTTAGTTAAGCACGTGCTGTATTAACCCATTTTTTGTGCAATATGTGTTATATTTGCTTTAAAGGAAGCTTAGATAGAACCTTATCGATTGCCGTTAAACGATTTGTACAAAATGCTGTATCACATAAACTACAGATGCATTTACCATGTGTAACTGTGTGTGTGTGTGTGTGTGTGTGTGTGGAACATTTCCGTTTTGAATATTTAACAAAACGCCTCTTCTATCGTATAGCTTTTTTCGAGTAGGCCATTCGCCGTAGTCCCATGTGCAAACTATATTTTCTTGTTGTTCTGCTCTTTTACCTCAACGCACATCGGTCAACAACTTTTGTTGATTTTACACTTCAACATTATGCGTGTCGTTATTATTTCTTCTGTGCTATATTTTCCTTTCTTTTCTTATCTTTTGTTTGCTTTTCGTCTCTTTTGCTAGACGTCTTTCCAGTTGGAATATTGTGTTACTGATTATGTGTGGTAGGGCTACTGCTTTATTAATTTCTGTCAGATTAAGTTTGTTGAGTAAGTGTGATTCTAAAACGTTGAGAAGTAATTAATGCTGTTCTTTCCTTTAATTAACTGTGCAAAGTTTGGTAGAGAATTCTGTAAAATATTTATTAAGGAGCCGGATCCCGCAACAAAAATTTAGTCATCAAGAAGTTTTGGAACTTCTTTTGACGCCGAATTAGTCTCCTCTTTACTGCTGTATGACGTAAGACTTTCTCTTTCACTCCAGTTTCCTTCTAGACCTTACTAATTCTGTGGCTGTAACTCCTCCTTTTCTTGTTATTTTATCTATCTAAACTACACGATGCCATTTTGATGTGGAAGAAGGTATCGTACTATTGAAACCTAGTACTAATTGACCAATGTAATTAACTGCTCGAACGTGAGTTTTAGGAATCATTTACATTTACAAAGATGTTAATGGCGGTCCCAGTGGCCGCGCCCTCTAAGGCATAGGTCTGCCGCCGCTCGCCTGCTGAGATTTGGTTCGAATCCCGCCGGGTGCATGGAGGTTTGTCTGTTGTGAGTGTTGTGTGTTGTCAGGTAGAGGTCTCTGCGACGAGCTAATCACCCATTCAGTGGAGTCCTACCGACTGAGATGCGTCGTTGTGTGTGAGATAGAAATATCGTGAATTCGGAGGCCCAGACCTAGTGGGGGCTGTCGCGCCAAGTTAAAAACAAATGTTAATAAACATGAGCACGCCCTACCTTGATTCGCAGTAGAGTTGAATATTGGCATTCAGCGGTAGGTCTATCTTGTGACATGACTGGAAAAGATCTTATAGGTGGGATATTATTATGTCGTATTGTGGTTTACCACAATGTACGCGTGCAAGTTGCCACAAGCATTACACCGAAACGTGATATCTTTGTGCTCACTTGTACGATTAATGTCACAGTTCTTTATTAAATGGATTTACGTCGCCAGGTTGTCCGCACGGCGGGAACTTCGAACTGATCTCACTCTGCCCCTAGCCAACAAAATAACCCCTGTAGAACATTATTGATTGGTAATGTTCACCACTTACTGAGTAGTTCGTATAGAAGTTATAAATAAATCCCTCAAACGACTTTACGTCTTCACGTTCGTTACGTACGGATATCCAAGAATGTACTTTGGGTTGCGTTTCTAGTGGACTGCATCGGTCTCTGAGTAAGCACATCCTCGGAAATAGTGACTAAGAGGGTGGGGGGGGGGGGGGGGGGCGATCTTCAAGGCATATTTTTTATACAAGGGAGAAAAAAGGGGGGGGGGGAATTTGGGGGGGGGGGTGGGGGG
>Ga0123357_10009315_pt1 | contig 12383 bp, 10 predicted proteins | sample TergutEmb28metaG_FD_89873 | JGI IMG/M metagenome (GOLD analysis project Ga0123357, IMG submission 89873) | Embiratermes neotenicus P4 segment gut microbial communities from Petit-Saut dam, French Guiana - Emb289 P4 | ecosystem: Host-associated > Arthropoda: Insects > Digestive system > Gut ... | reverse complement strand
CAGCTGTAATTTGGTACAAGAAATTTCATTTCATATAGTAAAATTTTCTTAATTTTTGGTACTTTGAAACTATTTATGATGACAACCAATTTATTTGTCATCGCTGACGTAAAACAATTGCGAACCTAGGTAGTTTTAGAATTTTATAGCCTTTTTTCCAAACATCTTAGGGCGTTGGCGTCCTAAATTCAGCAGTTTTTAACAGTTTTCACAATCGGGTTGAGTTTGGCATGATTTTGGAGGGCCTTCGGAATTTCCGGAGGGGGCGGGGGTTGAACCCTACCCCCCCCTCGGTACGCCACTGGAGTGACGTAGAGAAAGACGTCCCGTTCGAGCTGTACGTTATTTTAACAAATCTCATACTTTGCGAACAAAACTGAATTCTTCTGTGGAATAATAGCCGGTCACTTGCCTTTAGTTCTACGTGTTTACACGAATGGTTGCATTTCTTGCACTACGATTGCTGGCTTCACTGTGTCCGGAGTGCAGCTGGCGTCTTAATGAGCTAGATAACTCACTGCTTCGACTGCATCAAATATTCGGGATATTTTAACACATTTTCCCTAAAAGAAAAAATAAAATGTATGTGTATAAGTCAGTGGTCCTTCATAAAGGTGATCACAATGCTGCTAAAAATTATTCCATTCTGGAAAGTCTAAATTTCTATTTAACGTGACCTAACATCTCACCGTGGTCAAATATCGCACCATTCAAGAGTGGGGAGAGTCAAGGTAACCACACGCATTCTTAAGCTTACCTCGGGTGAGAAGAGACTGTGTGGCCCCTAACCCATCATGGAAGTTGCGGAAAAGCGAGACGTTCTTACTGGCTCAGAGTCTTACCAAGATGGCGGAGTTTTGAGGTCAATTAACATTGTTAAATCTACGGGATCTACCCCTAGAAACTTTTTCGTCTATGTTACTTGTCATTAGTTTCAGCACTCTAGCCAGCTAGTACGTTTAGAATGTTTCATGTGGCACACGTAAATGTCGAATGTTAATATGAACAATGAATTTTTAACCGACCTCAAATATAGTGAATTTCGAAGGTGAGGACAACTGGATGAAGCACACTCAATAATCATTTAAAGTGATTAGAAATTAAAACTATGTGAGGGGACGGGTGGTAGTGTCATTGTATTACTACGGACACGTGACAAGGGCTTTTCAAAAACAGGTAATCAAACAATCCATCAATCAAGGATTACCAGTGTCATAAATTACACGAGAATTTATGAACTTGAACATTTCATTCGGATTTTGAGAACTGCATGTCTGTTCAATAATTTCTCTTGCTTTGTTTGTTCCGACAGCTCATTCCTCCTCCCACACCGACGCATGCACCACGCACGTAAACCACCCCCCCCACACACACACACACAGACAAATTCTGTCATATTCAAGTTCAATCCAGTGTATAAATTTACACATTGGTTTAGAAGTGATTTTGGTACCATTTGCTACCTACTTGTAGGAATCCCAAGTTTCCTCTTTCACTTTTCGGGAAGAGCTTATTGTAAGCACGTTCTGTTTTCCTTTCCGGTCACATGTGCAGTTGTTGTAATCACTAAAACATTAATTAATATACGTCAAGCACAACTATTTTATTGTATACGAGGCTACATGTTTCGACCCTTTTAAACGGTCATCATCAGGCCTTCTAACCGATCAAGTCAACAGATGCTGTGTACACATTGGGATCCCAATATGTTTACATAGATAAAATACATAAAATCTAGCAAGTCAATTACATAAGAAGGAGTGATGTGTGTATTGCCTAACTATATTTACTTAAAATATTCAAAATGGTGGTTGGGCATTACAACTGTAATATCAGGTTCCGTCAATAGCTAAGTATTCCTTGGAAGTAGTGTTTTTTTTTTTAATAATCATCCTTAATTTAAACACCATGAGATTATTTCGGATTTCCACATTTTCCTTCACTTTATCCCTTCTTTCTTCTATGACGCTACAACTCTGAAATAGTCTTGGTCTTCTCGAAAATATTTTTCCATTTAAGGCGGTCCTGTACTTATTTTGCCCACTTCATAAGCTTCATCTTCTTCAGATCATTCCTGACATCATCATCCCATCTAGACTTGGGCCTTCCAGCTGGTCTTCCTGTGAATGGTTTCCATTTGTGTATTCTTTTCACTATGCTAGTTTCGGGCATTCTATTTATGTGTCCAAACCAAATCAATCGTTGTGCTTTAACATAATTTATTATGTTCCGGTGTTTAATTAATTCATCCAACTCCTTGTTTGTTTTAATTCTCCAAATACCGTTGGCTTCCTTAGTGGGTCCAAATATTTTCCTTAATATTTTCCTCTCAAATACAGAGAGTTTTTGTATAATACTTTCTTTGAGGACCCATGTTTCACAGCCATAAACTACAACTGGTCTTGACTTTATCCCTATTCGATACAAATACTTGGCTGTCATATACAGGGTTATTCGAAATGATTGTCGGGGTTTTAACAACTTGTCATACACAACATACTTGAGATAGGAGTATATTTTTTTAATTAATAAAACAACACTCCAAGTTTCTCTTACATGCCTTACAGGTGCTCTATATCTGCACCCTTTGTGATTCTACAAACATCAACACGATAATCGAGTTCGTTCCAAACTGTTTGTAGCATGTCAGCGGTGATGGTTTCAATGGAGGTTCTGATTCGTACCTTCAGTTCCGAGATATTTGCGGGAAGAGGTGGAACATAAACATGATCCTTGACGTAACCCCGTAGAAAGAAATCACATGGGTTTGCGTCTGGAGAAGGAGGTGGCAGTTGTTAAAACCCCGACAATCATTTCGAATAACCCTGTACTTTCAAACTTTATCCCCTACTGAGAGGGAGATATTGCGATCCATTCAACCCTATTGGCGAATCCTGGTTTAAAAGTGTGACCTTGCGGAAACACAAAGCGCACAACCATGCCTTAATAGAGTGTTTCCTTTAACGTGGGACTGGCCTTTCCATAGCTGGCGACGTCGTCGTTCGCCATGCAGCAACAATGTTTTTCGTTCTACGGCACACCGTGCTGCTTGAAAATAAAATATTTTTAACAGAACCGTCCCTGACGTCAGACACCAGAAATAAAGAAATGCAGTAGCATGTAAGCTACGCGTTGCATACACACAATTCAAAATAAAATATAATAGCGTTTATTGATGGAGAGAGGAACATCGTGTTCCTCAGTTTTTAGTGGTCTGGGGAAGCAGTGGCATCCAGTATATAGAGTTTGTATTTGTACATCACATCGGATGTCACACATAAAGATTAAGCCTCTTCTGCGTTTACATATATTTCGTATTCTTAGGTATGACGTTCTGTGTCATGCGCAGTTTTGTGAGGCTAGATCTGGGTCATTTCCGCTGTCGGAAGGTGTTAGATCTCTATTCCGGCATCAGCTTCCTCAATATTTTTCAGAAGTGGCGGAGATGGGCACTTTTACGAGAGGAAATTTGCACGGATTTTTCATCACAGTCTCATCCCCAGTCATTTCAGTGTGTTTTAAAATGAAGTAGCGTTAGTTGTGAAAATAGTCATATCTGTTGCGATTCCTTCAGTTCGCTTTTGCACATTGAGGGTCACTTACGACTTGTCGTATAGACCAACCATTTGTACTGTAACAGATTTTCTAGTTATTGATATTTTGTTTACCACATTACACTTTTGGCAGGTTTTTGTAACCAGACAATATTGGACTTACGTGGAACACAGATGTTAGCTAAATCAAGTGTCGGTGCTGCTCTGCCACAAACGTTATAAGCTAATTACGATAGGTGACGAGACTGCCAGAATCTGCAAATTAACACGTTAAATTATACAATCCGTAACCTTCCTCTGTGTGTTTCTATCAGCACAGACTGACGACTAAGTTAATTTGTCAGATATTCATTCAGCGATCCGCGCTGTTACCGTGCGTGTGATTACTGGCACAGGGAAATGAGCGAGTGTATATTTGTGTTTGGTTTGTGTGTGTGTGTGTGTGTGTGTGTCGAGGGGGGGGGGGTGGGGGGGTCATATGTATTTCTATATGTGCTTACGACTACGTATACATGTGTGCAAGTTTTTACGTGCCTTCATCACATGTACGTTTGTACGTATGCAGTTTATGCATTACCTATATAATACTTTATTGAAAATTACGTCCACTTTGCGGAAAAGTAAATCATATATTTCACCCGGAACGACATTACATTCTGAACTGCTATCGACGTTAATCTCTGCACAATTTCGAAAGCTGTCAAATCCCTAACTGTAGTTAAGCTTGTCCCGGCCAGTGTTTTTGTCAGAAAGTTTAACATGCTCACTCCTTTGCCCTGGTTACCTCATTCCTGCGATTACTCTAAATTAACTTCCACATCACAAGTTCTTGTGTTGGGCGTGTTGCTAGGGACGAATGTAATAAGCAGAAAAATTCGAATGTGGGCTGGCCTCCAGTGGCGTAACCTTCATGTATCATTATCTTCAAGACCTGTCCAGTGGTTTTCGAGTTGAAACCACCGAACTTCCGAAAAGAAATTGTACTAATATGGATGACGGTTATGGGGTGGGGAGACTTAAGAGAAAAAAACCACTTGGAAAACGTAGACGTAGATGGGAGAATAATATTAAAATATATCTTCAAGAAGTGGGATGGGGAGACATGAATTGCATTAATTTGGCTCGGAATACGGACAGATAGCCGGCAACCTTCAGGTTCCATAAAATGTGGAGAATTCCTTGACTAGCTTAGGGAAAGGTAAAGTGATCACGTAACAGGCCCGGTGTGGCCCAGAGGGTGGGGAGAGTTATAGCTCTACTCTTCCATGACCGCGGCACTAGAAGGGGGTGAGTGGTCAGCAGCACGCCCCGACTGCACTTTACCCCCGGGATAGACCCCGTACCCATTTTACAGGGCCGGTCTGGACGGGCGGAAAATCTCGTCCTCACCGGGATTCGATCCCGGACCGTCCAGCCCGTAGTCAGTCGCTATACCGACTGAGCTACCCGGCCCACTGATTAGCTTAGGACCTGTTAGATTTTCAGGAAGGACTCAGCTCCATGGAGTTAGTTAGTTAGTTAGTTAGTTATCGATGAGAGCCATGTTCTTGTTTTCTCATGCTGCTGGAATAAGCAGTATACTTTGTGCTGAAGTTCAGAGATGTGAGGTAGTGAGATTTTCTGCACTCGATTCCGCTGTTTGGACTGTACTGTTTGTACAGCTTTGAATAGTAAAATGATGCTAAATCGAGAATTGGAAAACATGTAGAAGGAAACACTCGTAGACTGTATTACTATAATAATCCACCAGCATTTTTCTATGGCGAAGTTCTCAAACTGCTTCCGATGGCGTACTGCTCAACGAAATGTCACAGTGCGGCTGTACCACCAGTTCTTCTGTGTTGCAATAAAAATGTTGTAACTGGAACGACTTGCTGGCTGACAGCGCTGATGAGTTATATAATGTTGCCAGCAGTACTGCTATCAGCAAATATATATGGCCCATTTTAATTATCACAACAATTTATGCGCTTACATAAAATTTCACATTAAAACATTAAAATCGCTCCAACATGTTTCGATCCTAAGATCATCCTCAGGGAGCTACGTTGTTCCTTGCTAAAGTCATTTTAAAAACACTCGTTAATTAATTCCTTTATATTAATAGGGAATTAATTAACGGGTGTTTTTAAAATGACTTTAGCAAGGAACAACATAGCTCCTTGAGGATGATCTTAGGATCGAAGTATGTTGGAGCGATTTTAATGTTTTAATGTGAAATTTTATGTAAGTGAATTAGTTGGTGTGATAATTAAAGTGATTCTACAAAATGCACGGTGCAACAATAGATATATATGGCCCATGTTTTATTTATTTTAAAACGTATATTTTTACATTTGGATATTTTATTAAGGTCGCGTGCCATCAAATGGTGTTGGCGTACCAGAAGTGCGCTTACCATAATTTGAGAAACCATCGTCTAGGGACTTGAGGAACAGTGCGGGAATATCAAGAGCGATAGCGGGTCTGCCAACCGAGAAATGGACCGGCAATATTACGAGTACCGAGTAGGTGTGTCGCTGTGATTTTCTGTGTTTGTAAGTTATTGGGATGTACTGGTATATACAGCGACATCATACTTTTGGAGCTACAGCACAAATCGGGCCTAGACCGCCTCTTTTCTAATAATAATAATAATAATAATAATAATAATGTGTACCAGACAAGGTAAGCCCTTGTGTCGTAACATAAACATTCTTGTGCAATAAATATTGTATGTGCCTAAATAATAATTATAAAACCAACCGACGATAATAATAACCCTAAATAAGAAAATATAGAGATATACGTAGATAAATAGACAGACAGACAGACAGAAAGCAGCCATACGTTCGAAATAATCTGTTATTTATTTAATTGTTTATATACAACTGTTGAAAGTCACTATCATTATTTTAGATTACATAGCATCGGATGGTAAGATAGGGAGTAAAAATGGGAACGGATGGGCAAGGGTGGGATCTGTAACTAATGTGAAGTATTATACCAGAATTTGTTTGACGAATTTGAGGAATATTATGAAAAACCTCGGTCAGTGTAGTCAGTTCCGAGCTATAAATTTTGAACTAGGAACTATCGAGTAGTAAGCAGAAGTGGTAACAACTCGACCGCGAATTTTTTAACTCCCGAATTAGTGCTTAGTGCCACAACTTGTGTCTGTGTATCAGCAATAAAAATGTACTAGAGTCATAATAATAATATAAACAACCAACTAGATGCAACAATAATGGTATTCATTAATAATTCCAATCAGCTCAACAAGTTTCGGGCGATGATTTCGCCCATCCTCAGGAGCACTATACTGTGGTATAATGCACCGACGATGTTGCCGGTGCATTACACCGCAAGCTGTAAACACAGCATAGTGCTCCTGAGGATGGGCGAAATCATCGCCCGAAACATGTTGAGCTGATTGGGTTTATTAACGAAAACCATTATTGTTACATCTAGTTGGTTGTTTGAATTATTATATCAGTGATGCACGGTCACACAATCATCAGATATACTACAGTCACATTAACCTTTTGAATACCGACAGTAATATCTTGGACTAACGCCACTCTTGTATCAAGGCAGCGGACCCAGCACCCTCTACCAGAAGATGGCTCAAGCTTCGTATTCGCCACTTTGTGTTTCAGCTGGTGAACCTTCATGTGCTTTAAGGGTTGTTGGAGAAAAAAATTACACTTAAAAAGCAACACGATTTCCACCATTTAGCTGTTAACACTTTTCATTAGCATTCGCCACGACCAAAATTAGGATCTCATCCCAGAGACTGCTATGCTAGCAGTATTTTTGTTGATATATTCAGTGAAAGGCCGATTCCGGTGGTCGCGCAGTTGACTGCGTACGTCTACTGCTTCTCGCTTGCTGGGATTGCAGTTTCGAATCCAGCTAGAGGCGTGGATGTCTGTCTGTTGTGAGTGTTGTGTGTTGTGCAGAAGGCAACTGCGACTGGCCAGTTCCTCGTCCAGGGAACTACTACCGAGTGTGTGTGCGTGTCTTTGAGTGTGATGAAGTGTAGCTATCATCCTCTACACCGGCAATGAGTAGGAAGAAGAAGTCGGACAAAAAAAATATATTCAGTCAAATGTTGAAGATTTCCTTAACACAGCCTACGTCAGCTTCTCTCCAAATCCAATAAAATTTCTATTGACAAACATTCCGCAATTCCAGGCTATATATGGCCTAACTTATACGGATTAAAATGCGTTGTTAAACAGAAAATTAACATAACAATATGTTTATATACTCTGTTTTATCCACTTTGGTGTACACTTCAGTAATTCATTTTGAGCAGTTCTAAGGTTATAAACAGTGTGTGGTTTTTCACAAACCTGTCTCCCCACGCTCCCAAAATTATTATAAATGAGTCTGTAGTTCTGAAATGATAATTCAGTATGATAGATGGTTTGTTGGAGGATTCAAGGCTGTACTTTAAATAAATTGCTTCCTTGTCTTGTCCTTATTTGTACTACCGCAGCCTTTTTTACATAATGCCATACAAGTTCGTTCTAGCTTGTCTTCCAGTGATGTTAAACAATGAATGATTCTTACTTTACTTAGTCTTTGGCACACCTTAATGCATTGCAAGAAAGTCTTCTGCAAACTGCCTAATCTCTGGCTTGGTTTGCTTACAAACTACAAAATTGGAAAAATATTTATACCCAACAGTGCAGATCTAACGACAAAATAAGAGTTATGGGGCCTAATCAGAAAAGTTATAATCTTAATATCTGTGCGGATTATGTAAATTTTCCCTTGTTCTAGCCTCAGAATCACTTCCAAGATTCCATTTAGCATATCTCATATTCTTTAGCTGCCCTTCACAGTCTTTGTGTTTATTTCTGTACATTTTTTAACGGCTGATGTAGTTCTCAGCTCTGCCCCTCCTTCATACGCCGCGTCTCTATATCACCTTCTCTTTAAGGCCACATCAAATGCACCTGTGTGTACAAAAGTCTGTAACTTGTTGTACTCACAGAGATATTACACTTTAACCAATCCTACAAAGGAAAGAAAGAGGAAATGTTTGAGGTATGGTCACTCGTGAGGAGAAACGTATTTTGGTATGACACCGAAAATGTTGGTACCATTCAGTAGAACTAGGAGTAGATGGGCGATGAAGTAAAATAGTTTTTACAAACATAAGTGTTGAAGACATAAACTGCACTTAGCTAAGAGTATGTATTGTTCTATGGCTGTTAAAAACCTAATTGTCGTAACGTTTGCATGACAAAATGGAATTTGTTAATTTGCTGAACATGTCTATGTTTGTGTTGCCCAAGAACAATTTTGTAGAATATAATTACTGAGCGGCAAATACATGCTTCATCTGGGCGTTTTATGAGGTACATAAATTAGAGGTACATGCTTAAAAGTTACAGGTTGTTGGCATTCTTTACGAGAATTCAAAAGAAAACTCTTTATGAGCATTCATTTTAATCCTTTCTGTACAACCTGGTATTTTGAATTCAAAGTCTGCGTTGAAACAGAATTACCTATTTTGCTTTTCCTTCTAAACGACCAACTAAAATTTCCAATAAATTTTCCGGGTGTGTATATATATGTGTAAGTGCATATAACTGTATGTGCTTGTGGGTTATTGTTTATTGTTTATCCACACGCACTACTTTTATAACTTAATTCAATCTCTCCTCTTTAATCAGTGTACCTATTGATAAAAACATAAAATTAAAGTGTCATATTCTGAAATGATACTAATTCCTTACGCAATTCATATTTGGTTCGAATATTTTCCAATTAACTTTATTTGTAATTTTTTATGAATTTTTAAAGGTGTAGGACGTGTGGGTTTAACATAAAAAAATCTATATTTTGTTCACAGTGTATGTATGTTTCTTACACGTGTTATTCTTCAGGTACACAAAAAGCCATTATTTCGCAATGCAACATTTACTGATTGGTTTTCCTAATGGAAGCACACTTTGTTGTCTGTGAGACATGAAGGGAATATACAATGTATATTAATTCTGTTCTTCAAAGTTTTAAAGAGAAATATAATCAGAGCTAAGTTGCTGTCGATCTGTTATTTTGATGACTGCATACTGTGAATTGAAAAGAAGAGGTTCTGCCGTACTCACAAAATTGTCGCAGAAATCGTCTGGAACAACGAAAGCCATGTAAGTTCTGTCACACGTCATCTGTTATATCGGAGCAAATTTTTCGAGATTGTCCGAATAAGAGTCAGAAATTTTGTCGCTCTATCTAAGCATTAGTTTCATTGTAATGTATAGAGCTCAGTCGTAAGGAATAAACCATCTGCCGGCTGGACAGTCTGAAGTTCGAATCTCCGTAGGGGCAAGAATTATTTTCTTTTTCAAAACTTCCAGATCAGGTATTTGGGTCCACCAAACCTCCTATTCAGTTTGTATCGTTGTTCTTTCCAGGGGTTAAAGCGGCTGGGGGTAAAGCAAAACACACAACTACTCCTAGTGCCGAGGTTAAGAATGAATGGAGTTACAACTCCACTCCCCCTGTATGCCGTCATAGCATAACCAGTGGAATCTACCTTATACCTTCGCCGTAACTTGCAAGTAAATAGCTTTTAAGGAGGAAGCATGCAGTGTTTTTGTTGCATCCACTTCGTACTCTTGGGAGGAGGAGACAGAATCTGTTTTGTACAAATGTTCGTATTGCATCGCTCATAATGTAGCAGGAAAAAGAGTCTTAGAAAAAAAAATATTTTTGATTCGTCCTTATATTGATGGGGTTTTACTTATCTTTGAAAACGTAAGAGGAGGAAAAACTTCTTCATGGCCGTTTCTATTACGCTGACAACTTCCGGCTTTCGTAGGCCTCCGTAAAGTGTTCTGAACAGGATAGGTGGTTAGGGGTCTCTTGAGTGCTAAGACAAATATCCTCTTAGAACTCAACAGTAAACATAGCTTTGTTTACAACCTGCATTAACATTTAAATTTCTGAATTTTGTTTCCACAGACCATTTTTATGTATCTTGTACAGTTCTCAGAATAAACAGGTCAATAGATTTTTTGTGTATGATGAAGCATTTACTGTCTTTTGAGGTGATAACTGAATTCTTAGGCCATGTTCCTTCGTATAAAGGAAGTAGCTACGCTTTTCAGAAAAACCACTCTGATGTGAGTGTGTGTTCCGTTTCGAAGTTCGAAACATTTGACTGATTTTTACGAAATCTGGTATGAGCGTTACGACACTGGAGGGCGTTCCTCGCTGTACAGAGTGACTCGCAAAATTGTGGGGGAGAAGGGGCATTGGATCCAAAATAAGGGAACATGTAAAAATATTCAACACTAAGTTAATTTTTTCCCTTTGCGAATATTTTTACAAACTTTAGGATTGGTGGCGTTAAATAATAACCAGTGGAGCTAGGTAAGTGAAATATGGCACATAGACGGATCATTATAAATGCCCACACATTGTTATTAAATATTATTTTTAAGCTGACAATTACAGTTTTGACGATAATGCGCATTTGAGAGGTTACAACAGACAATCTTAAGGCGGACACCTTCTGTACTTAAGTAAGAAGTAAATCCGAAAATGTAAAGTTAATTACACCAAACTGTACAGACATGTGTGAGTGTGAAGGTATAGGCCCAAAAATGGTTAAACTGGGCTCTAAATTGAGGGGAATGGTGAACTTCACGCCCCTCCCTTTTTATTCTGGGGGGAAAAAATGGTTTCGGCACCCATTGGATAGCGGGGGCACGCGGTGGCGCAGATGGTTGAGGTACTGCGCTACAAGCCGGAAGATTGCCGGTTCTATTCCCGATGGAGTCACTGGAATTTTTCATTGACATAACTTTTCCGGACTCGCTATGGTACTGGGGTCGACTCAACCTCTAACAGAAATGATTACCAGGAATATTTCTTGGGGGTAAAGTGACCGGTGCTTAGAGCTGACAATCTTACCGCCTTCATGCGCCGACTGTCTAGAAATCTGGGAGCTTCAACCTCCTGAAACCCTGTGGACCTGTAATAGACCATTACACGGATGGCTTTACCTGCTTTGCGCATTGAATAGGCGGTCAGATGGGCCACAGAGCCAGTCTGGACTCTCTGGAGAGGAGAAACTTTCCTTCAGAAAGTAATGCGACGGGAATACATGCGTTGGATTCTTTTCAGAATTCCTCCTTATGTATTATTCAGAAGAAAGCGAATGGTTGTATGGACTGTGAATGAGCACAAAGGAAGGCAGACGGTACAGCAGTGGTTAAAATTTTGTTTTGTTTACAGCTTCAGAATTGTGTCTCAGTAGGCAGTGAGGAGAACATTTGCAGGTTCCTCATTACCAGTCAATTTAAGTCTCCAATTGCATAATATTCATCTGAGCGCCATTCCCACTGTTCTCTGAAGTGCAATAGATTGTTCCACTTTCACTCGCGGTTGAGTTTCGCTGATATCTATGCACAACAGTCTCTCTTCAGTGGTTAAGGGAATGCTAGGGGCAATTTGTTGGCAAAATGTAGGTAATTTCGTGTTAAGTTATTTGATTCACCGTGTCGGTATTATGTATGCTATCTCTCCGTTGATCGCAGTAGTCGCACAGTCTAAGGCGTGGGTCTGCATCCGCTTGTTTGTCGGGATTGCGGATTCGAATACCGCCGGGGGTATGGTTGTGTGTTGTGAGTGTTGTGTGTTGTGAGTGTTGTGTGTTGTGAGTGTTGTGTGTTGTGAGTTGTGAGTGTTGTGTGTTGTGAGTTGTGAGTGTTGTGTGTTGTGAGTGTTGTGAGTTGTGAGTGTTGTGTGTTGTGAGTGTTGTGTGTTGTGAGTGTTGTGTGTTGTGAGTGTTGTGTGTTGTGAGTGTTGTGTGTTGTGAGTGTTGTG
>Ga0123357_10009313_pt1 | contig 12383 bp, 5 predicted proteins | sample TergutEmb28metaG_FD_89873 | JGI IMG/M metagenome (GOLD analysis project Ga0123357, IMG submission 89873) | Embiratermes neotenicus P4 segment gut microbial communities from Petit-Saut dam, French Guiana - Emb289 P4 | ecosystem: Host-associated > Arthropoda: Insects > Digestive system > Gut ... | reverse complement strand
TTTCAAGAGAAAAAACCGGAGAGTATATACCATGTTTAAAATATTCAGTACCTATATTTGTTGAATAAATATATAAAATGCAACGTTTAGAGCTTAGCGGTGCGGTACGACCACTATAGTGGTTGTTAGGCGTCTAAGGGTTAAGCGACGTCGACGTGTGTCCCTTGTTAGTAGTGCTCAGCGGGACTGTGCGTGTTGTCGAATGGTCTCCGAGATGACGAGCATATCCTGTAGAGTCATGCTGTGTACTGACCGGTGACGGTCGCTTTCTGTTTAACTTAAGTATGTTATATGGGAAGAGCTGGCTTTTCGTCACTTGTTGTCTTCTGAAGTTTTGTTTCGTCGTTTTTAGAATCTAAACACGATGAAACAAAACTGATCAACTCAACACTCGTACTTTCACATTAATTATCAACCAACAAATGCACTTATTTGTTAAGTTTTGCCTGTTGGGCATTAACTATCATTCTTGTTGCACCGTGCATTTCGTAGAATCACTTTAATTATCAGCCAATAAATGCATTTGTTGGTTGATAATTAAAGTGATTCTACGAAATGCACGGTGCAACAAGAATGATCAATACTCGTACGTTTTGTTCATACCTTATAAAATAGAGTAAGATAATAACCCGATATATTCCGTGACTAATATTATCCAAATTCTGCTTATTGCACTTCAGAAGACAACAAATGACGAAAAGCCGGTTCTTCCCATATAACATACTTAAGTTAAACAGAAAGCGACCCTCATCGGTCAGTACACACCGTGACTCTACAGGATATGCTCGTTATCTCGGAGACCACGCACAATCCCGCTTATCTCTGCTAACAAGGGACACACTTCGACGTCGCTTAAAAAACCCCACATCTTCCAAGGAATACTTAACTATTAACGGGACCTGATATTACAGTTGAAAACGCCAAACCACCATTTTAAATATTTTAACTACATATAGTTATGAAATACACATATAACTCCTTCTTAAGTAACTGACCTGCTACATTTTATGTATTTTATCGATCTAAACATATTGGGATCCCAACGTGTACACATCATCTGTTGAATCAATCTGTTAGAAGGCCAGATGAGGACCGTTTAAAAGGTCGAAACATGTAGCCTTGTATAATAAAATAGTTGTGTTTGACGTATATTAATTAGTGTGTTACTGCTGCTAAATGGCACACCAAAATTGCCGGACGAATATTATTAACACGGTATTAAATATTCAATATATGGAAAGTGAATGAAATCACTAACAGGATTCCTACAGCAGTGTATGACATTCCATAATGCCGTTCATTTTGTTTTGAACATGTTTAATAAGGGAGTAATTCTGTTATGACACGGTAAGCCGGCATGGTGTATTGTTTGAGCAAGTGTAGCACATTTACCCAACATTTAATCCTTTAAAAAATAAAATTAATCCACATTTTATAATGGACTAAGGGCTAACTTTGTATCTCACACAGAACACAGTCTGCTGTCTTGAGCAAGACCATTTAGTGCTGTAGAATAAAATAATCTGTGTTTATTGCAAGAGTCGTACGAAACATATAGATATGCTAGCCACGTGGGTAAAATGCGGATTCGTTAATGTTAAACCTGGCGGTGAATATATTAACGTGTAGTCTTCCAGTGATCGAACCCATCCATGTTTTGTCTTCATCAGGGGGTCAAAATTGTATTATACAGCGTCTGGTATCTTCACACCTGTAGGTGGCCGTCCGGTGTACAGGTTGAGAGAGTCCTCTCTCAACCTGTACACGAGACGGCCACCTACAGGTGTGATGATGCCAGATGCTGTATAATACAATTTTGACACCCTGATGATGAACACATAGTGCTCGAAACATGTAGAGGCACATAATAAAATTATTATAAAACAAGATTTTGTTTATTAAGTTGGTTAATTACTAAGATCATGTTTTGTCTGTTTAAACACGGGTCACATATAGTTAGGAAGTTTAATTCGTCACATTCCACATTTATGGTATGCAGGGTTTTGTGTAAGTGTCTGTAGCAACGGGATCTACTACAGTCACACAGTCATGGATTCCCTCTGGCCGGTCCTGAATAAACCGCTTAGCTGTCGGATGATGCAGGGCGCGATGCTTTTTGTGACTTCTGAAGTCAGTAAAGGCAAATTCATTGTTCTGATATCTGTTTGACTGCGCGCAGTTTGGCCATGTTAGATGCTAGAAAGCAGCCTCGCAGTATGGTAGATATTTGGCATTGTTGTGTAGCTCAGACGCGCTTCGACTATGTAGCTTGCACGGCCGGCTGCCAGCAAAATACTCACTGCGGTGAAAGGAGTGATGAAAATTTATTGTTGTCAGCATCTGTGACAGGGTCTTGTGTGTTAGTAAAGAAAGAATATATTTCGTGATTTGTGTTTAATATCTGTTACTGACAATTAAATTGCTAAGAAGTTTATGGCCGTACTACAGTTATTGCTCGCATTATTCCATGTCGCCATACAATCCATAATATAAATGACTAATTCTATATTTAGTACAACTAAGTCGGATAATTCCAGGCAAATATGAGCGGGATAGTTTAATTTTGAAATATTCTTTTATAATTTTGTTTATTAGTATTGACTCTTTTGTCGTAACATGAACAATTTAAAGGAAACTTGACAACATTACAGTTTATTTCTTTATACAGAGCAGTAAATGAACTAGTGCACAAGTCTTTAACGTAGTATATGCCTGATGTACATTTGTAGACCTATATATGGTTTAAATTCAACAGATAACTTCAGTTTTTATTATGTCATTTTAATAAGATTCTGAATAGCTGGTTCTGAGCGTAGGACTAAATTGCGAACAAAGGTTTACAAGAAATCGGGGCCATGGAAAATTTTTTAACGCATCTTGTCTGAAGTGACAATTCCGGCAGGTTGCACGCCTGAGCGTAGAGATTTGGAAATTTGAAATGATTGCTTAAATAGTCAGGAAAGTTCTTCTTAGCTGGCGCCAGCCTTGCCCTCTTGGCCACAAGAGTAATTTCAGTCTTCATGATATGTTTGTTCCAAATTTTGTTGCATGAACTGGAAGCTGAGTTACGTGATGTGACTAATCAGAAAATGCGTTCGCATATTAAAATGTTATTTTATAGGCCTCGTTCCCAGAACATTTTCTCCTTTAATGTTTTACTGTAAACAGGAAGCGGCTTAGTTTAAACAGTAAAGCACCATATCTGCATTCTATATGTAGCGCCACTAACAATGCATTCCAATGTAACTGTGGTTATTAAGAAAGAACATTTATTCGTATGTTGAATAACATGAAAACTAACGGAGTGTTAGAGTATTTTGATAGACATATTGTCTTATCAGTCTATCGATAAAACTAACCTTGTTAAAACAGTGTATTATATAACATTTCATTGTTTACGTAACGTAGCGGAGTGCAACAATAAAAGTATTAACATATTAGGTTTAAAAAACTGTGTGCCTGTGTTAAGAGTAGGTGGAAATTAGGCCTAAAGCGAAATATTGACATTTGTTTTTATTGTCAGAACGAACGCAAGACTATGCATTCATTTATCATCTACAGTATGTTTCGACCGTTTGTGTCGGCCATAATCAGATAGAATCACAAAAACGTTAATGGAAAAGTGGACTGACTACGATATTTGGTGGCAGTAAGTAAAAGTGGGCACCTTTTATGTATTTACTACAGTTGTAAGTTCTGTTAAGGCAAGTTGTAAATATTTTCTTACGAGAAAGAAGGCTTTCCATATCTACTTCAAGCACATTACCGACAACAATATACACAAAATTTCACCCCCTTCTCAGACCAACTCGTCGATCAGGCGAACGGTGCCGCTGCCAACGCGATCTCGCGTGACAAACGATTTCTTGCAGCAGTTAAGGGCGTATTCACTACTGTAACTTATACGAATACGCTGTCGTGATTTTATAAACCAATGAAATTCTTTTCTGCTTCCAAATTACTTGAAGGACGCTCTTGTACCCTGAACTGTGCAGTGAGTCCAACAGTCGTTTGTAACTGGGTTAGTGTTTTGGTGCGCAGGTTGTGGAGATCACAGTGTGTGTTTCGTAACGGCACCTGTGTCTCTCCTTCTTGTAAGAGTGTACAAGAAGTTTACACCAAATGAAGCCAACGCGTAGAAATGACGAAGACGGTGCTATAATCCAACTGTTACTCCTGTTTCTCATATATACGTACTGCTCAGTCTTGTTATTCTTTCTGTGAATTCTTACAGCGCTTATGACTTTCCTCTGTGTTGCTGAAGATTTTGTCGGCAAGTTGTTTTATTATAGTGTGAATGGACTGCATGAAACCTCGTGTGCCCTTTTCAGCCGTTTACAAATTAAGCGTTCGGCAACGCTCAGTGGAAATATGGAGTAACTTTATATCGAAACATGTCGTTAAGTGTTCTAAAGCACAGACTTCGTCACTGGACTTCCTGCAGAACACACATCAAGTGTAAACAACCAGATTGAATTTTATGTTTCTACAGTGTGTTTAACTCAGGTCTTCCCAAATCTGAACTCCTACCCTAAATTTTAGTTGTCAAAATGAAGTGCTGTCCACAGATTTTAACTCTACGTAAAGAAAGTTAAAATCGGCCCCTCTTTTCGAGTTTTACACCTGAATGTTTATAATACGTACTGGCGACAAATAGTAAGGAGAACTGACTTCACAAGGACGGGCCAAAATGCTTCAGGATTATTAAGAAAATTTGATGCAGGAACGAAATTTGTTTCCATGTCAGGTAATAATAATAATGTTATTGCAATGCATGACCATCTGACTATTCTGAATTAGTGTATCCGTTTCATTATATTTTAATTTTTTGGGTTATATTCGTAAGCTCTGCAAATTCCCAGGTTGCACCACATATGGGTGTAAGGCCGCTTCGTAAAAACGTATGGTTACCTTACACAAAGAATGCTCAAATGCTACGAATGAAGAAATTAAAGGTCACTAACATGTGATTAACTTAGTTTATAAGGAAGTCTGTTATTAACGATATATATCTAGGTGATTAAACTAAACGCATTATCCCGCAGTCAGTAACGTGTAATCATGCTGCGTGATACTTTGTCGATTATTTTTAAAAAGTGAGGTTTTGGGCTAGATTTCGTACGAATAATTTACTTTAGCATAAAGAGTAACATAATAATTGTATACTCTCGGAAATAAAACAAAATTACATTGTCTCCCTGCGTCCACGAGTATGTGAGAGACAGCCAATCCTCATTCCAGCTGTTTCCCGAGTCAAATGAAATGGACATGACTAAATGTTGGCACTTTGAAGGAGAATTTGTACTTCATCCTTACTTTGCACTGCACATGGTAAATGTGATTGTGTTGAGAAGTTCTGCCTTCAACCCAGTTTCTGTTCCACACATCTTGGCAATTCACTATAGCACTAGCACAGACACGTGGTAGAAATGGGAACTGCCCACACGTGTTCCAGAGTTAACAGGGTCAACCTGGATATTTATTTTAGCCCTAAAATCAAGAGAGCGCTGTAAGTTAATGCTTCAGTTTTGGTTTGTGTGCGTGTGTGCGTGCGTGTGTGTTCGATATATATATGTGTGTGTGTGCGTGTTTGATATGTGTGTGTGTGTGTGCGTGTTTGATGTGTGTGTGTGTGTATATATATGTACAAATAGCAGACTTTGGAGAATTTTCTGCCATGGTTCTGTTTTGTTTCTCCAGAGTGCAAAAATATATACAGGCTGCGGTGTTCGAAACAATCGACTTTCACCATAAATTTTGACCACTGGCAGCAGAATAAATTCAGTGCTCTGATGCAGTGTGTAGAGGTGTTCTGCAGAATGCCATATATTAAAGAAAGTACATTAAGTGGACGGCACGGCTTTCTTCTGGATTGCTATTTTCAACATGTAATATACACGTAACTTTTTAAAAATAGTTATTGAAGCAGAGTTCAGTGCCTTGTCGTTTTTAAGATACTCAGTATTTAATGCTTAATACGCATTTCGTCGTGTTTGTCTATATACATAATTATGTAAGTATGGACTCAAAACGTATATTTGCGCAGTATTAAAAGTTGAAATTCTAAGTTTCTGAGTTACTTCAAAATGTTTGGGTATTGAATAACACTTGTTATCTGAGTGAATATTGCAGAAGAGAGTTTGCGACGGAATTAATCTTTTACGCGTGAAAGGTTTTCAACACGAGGAATATAAGAAAAAGTTATTTTATGTACATTGAAGATAATTACATAATTATAAGTAGTCTATAGGTTGTACACATGGAAAATATTATGAATTTATGGTTTGTTCAGTTCTTTATTAGTGCGAAACATTTACTTTTTTTTCGCCAGAACACAACAGACTTTCCACAAGAGACCGATTTTCCTGAGTAATACAAAATTCTTACCTTACCCATTTTCAGCAGGTCTTCATTACTTTAGGGACCGACATGTAAGTTGCCCTGTTTGATTTTCGTGACTTATGGGCACAGTAACGGGAAGGGCTGTAACGTGGTCTCTATGGTTCCATTATGGTTAGGGACAATGACTTCTCTTTTAGGCGCCAACTGTAGAGCCGTTCTGAGATCCATCCAGTTTCGCAGAAATGTTCTGGCAGCCTCCTATACTCGGGTAGTAGCAACAATGACATTGCAGAGTTCGTCACAATAACCTCCGCCTGGCCTCAAAACTGCAAGAAACACTGAGAAATTCAATTTTTAACTTTCTTTGAAAATAATAAAAATTAAGAATTCAAACACCTACACAGTTATTGGGAATACCGAGCTACCTTTAGTACACTTTCGACATGTTTGGGCCTATGCGGACCAGTGCCAGGAAGTCTTTGAAAATTTGGATATAAGTTAACTATAAACCTCATCATGTTCCTGAAGGGTTAGGCGTGTTTCTTGTTCCTTGATCCTCAAGATGAAGTTGATCCCTCCATCTCTTCCTCGGTCGTCCAATGTTCCTTCGTCCTTTTGGTTTATATTGTAGTGCTTGTTTTGGTAGTCTGTTTGTGTCCATCCTCTTTAGATGTTGTAGCCACTTTTTCTGGTACTGTTTTATTTCCTTTGTTATGTTCTGTGCTCCCGTTTTTTGCCTAATACATTGATTCTTTTATTTATCTAGTTTTGTTATTCCAAGTAAGTGTCTAAAAAATTTCAAACATTCAGCTAAGGGAGCACACCCCTACAGAAAAGCATGCAGGTCTAGAGACATCAATGTGGCAGCCCCACCACTAGACTCACCCTGCGACGGGCCGGTAACCTATTCAGGCGACACCAAGATACTCGTAAAATCCTCAAAACTATAAACCTCCTTCTTCAATTTATGGCCACGTGTAATAGACTTATAGTGGGTATTGCATTGAACAAATGAGTGTCTTACCCGATGTGTACCAGCGAAGCTTTTTTTATCATCAAAAGGATTCATTCATTACTTAAAAATTTAGCAACGTAAGCTGTTTTGTGAGGATATTAAGGAGTATCTGTGTTGCAGAGAGTGACATTGTCCTTCTGCAAAATTTGGAAGACGGCATAATTCTGATGGCTGAATATTACTGTAGGCTACTTTTCTTGGCAGGTATAACAATTTAATTTTCTTATAGCCCATTTGGATTAAATTTCGAAGTCTTGTCAGTAGAAAGAATATAAAAACCAAATATAGACAAAGTGCCGAAGTAGTCTTTCACAAGGCGAATGTCCTCTAATACAAACATTCAGAAGTAATGTTTCTCCTTTAAAACAACACTTTGCATCCCCATCGCAAAAATGTTTCAATTACCGATGTTGTAGGAAAACATCGCTCTTTGTTATTGACACAAGAAAAATTCCGCAAATGAATTGTGTGTGACATTATGCCTTATGTACAGTTAAAACCTGTAATGCTTACAGACTTCCCCGATATACGATTCTGAAATATCAGTTAAATATTCGTAATTTTCGATGAAGTATAGAAGCATTTTCAGTACTGTGTAAAACAATGATAGCACAATAACAAAGTCTGTTGGTTTTGTTTATATTATTTGATGTTACTGCAAGAATGTCATAACGTTTTATATTATGAATAATATGCATGTTCAGAGGACTTCATGAAATTGCTTCAAATTTCCGATTAAAATAGATGATCCAACTTTAAAGAAAGAATGGTCTTGTTTACAAATAGTGCCCCCAGTTTGCTAAACTACTCAGCAGGGAAGCAGAATGAATTGTGGCTTAGTTGTTAGGAGGCTGTAATGTGTAAGGTCGAGGGCATATTGTGGTGTGTGTCTTGTGCGCAGACCCTGAGAATACTGAAGGGGCAGATTTGCAGCGGAAGTTGGAGCTTCTCAACAACATCGTTGACCAGGAAGCAAGAGCCGGGCAAGCTCGGAGACAACTGCAGTACTACGGCCACTGTGAGTACAAACTGTCCTGTAAGTACCAACCATATCACTTGGGGTGCCTAAGTGAAATTTATCGAACCGGACAACACTGCTTCCTCTGCCACGTTGAGTAAACATGCTGACGACTGCTCTCACAGTGCACCTTTCTCCACGAATTTTAAGGCTTGGGTGACATCTCATTTCTTCTTGTATATCACGCTGTCACTGAGTATTTGTTTACCGACTTTTGAGATAGTAGTGGTGTCATCTACGCTGTCTCGATACTTTGGGTACCAAACACCCACTGAAGCAGCGTCGCATTTCAGAAGAACTTATATTTCAGCTCTCATTATTTATAAAGCAAACAATATTTACTAAAGAAAAACTCCAGTTGTCGATGTATGTAACCTTAACTTGTTTTTAAGCTCTGTTTCTCTATAATAAGAATAACAAGGAACAGCAAATCTGTATATTCTGGAAGACTTGATATACTCGGTTAACGAACTTTCAGGCATCGGTAGCCCTAGGGAGAAATAAGCGTATGGTGTATGATGTTCCTTTACCGTACTCAAGAGCACGACGACTCTCATGGTATGTCGCAGCGGATGCAGACTTTCCGCTCAATAAAGTTGTCATGTTCAGATACGCGATAAAGGTGACATCATGTGCATTATGTCAGATCGTGCTGGTGTCAGCTGTTGGTCTGACTCTAGTGTTACAGACATATGCAAGAGGTTACCGACTTGAATTTCTGTCCGGACACCAATTATCCTGGGAAGTTACTTGTGGTCTTTCTCAGTCTCTCCAGGCATATTTAGGGCTGACGCTTCGCACAGCACACGACCGCTTCTCTCTAGATGCTTCCCTAACCAGTCATCCTACGTTTGCACGCTGTAGTCTTGAGACATGTGATGGTACAAAGAAACATAAATAATTGCACTGTAAACGTATGTAACTGTTAGATGGAAAGATGATGTGGAGAATGACATAAGAAAGATAGACATTGTTAAATGGAGAGAAGTACTGCAGCATGCGGGTTGGTGGAGGAGAGCAACGGATGAAGAGTAGTCATAGTTACCACCAAAACAACGTTAAATCCCACCTATGTTTATATTTATAATATTAATACTGTTAAAATTCTTAACCTATAAAACATTTTGTTTACATTTTTCACGACATGCGGTGTCACCAGAACCTCAGAATATATATAATCAAATGGTAAGATATAATGGAAAAGATCTGGAAAGAAGCGATCGTGTTCGATTTAGGTGCTTTCCTAGCATTTGTCCGAATGGACTTGTGAATACCACTAAAGATCTCAGTCAAGATATCCTTTTGTCCGTTTGAGATTCAAATGGAATACATTTCAAACAAAAATCAGAAAGGATACCACTGAAGAGAAACCTAGAATTGAGATGTCATCTTTTAAAATGGAATTCAGAGAAATGTCCTTACGTTATTTCAGCGGGATACTCGGAGGACAGCGACTACACGAGCGATCTGAACTATCCAGTGGGGCAACATGCCAACTCTTCAGCCTCCCAGTTCAGAAACGCAGCACATCAGATGTGTACACCTCAAAGGTCGCTGGAAACGAGCCGCGAGAACTCATATGAACGCGACGATGTGCCTCAAGGTCAAGGTCATTATTATGGTGGAGATACGGGTCGCCGCTACAGTGACAATGAGTCTGAGCCTCTGTTCTATAACAGCCGCCCGAAGAACTATAAGGAATACAACAGGTGCGCCCTTTACATGTGTAATATTAATATACGGCAGTAGTAAAACAGGTTTGTCCCTCTATATTCAGTTCTTAAGAGTTCCTTGCAAGAAGGGCATAAAGTGAACATTGTAATGTGGGAATCATATTTGTCTCTCAACCCAAAACTTTGTTTTGACTCCGGAGCTACTTATCGGTTATGGATTTGACTATGGCCTGAGGAGGCAAAACTAAATATTCTTTTGTACATTTCATTTTTGTTCGAGTTGGCCTGCGTTTAGGAAAATTTATTTTACTTAACACTAATCTAAACTGAAAACGTGGCCTTCCTAAAAAAAACATTGGAAATTGGCGATCTACCAATTACGCTTTAAAGTATATAACTTTTATTTAAAAACTTTCCAACGTGAACAAATTATTCCGGGCGATCAGACGCGACACTGGAAAGTCGAAATTTGCCCCTTATTATACCTACTTTACCTTCATTATCAGGGACAATAGATATAGTTATGACTATTGCATGGTGTATAATTTATATACTGATAACGCAGACAGAGAAAGTCTTCGAAACTTTCACATTCACTTCGAACTAAAGAAACCAACAACTCCAGGAAACTTGATTACTTTTAGTCGCTGTTTGAACTTCAACCCTTGTATTTTTCGGTGTTCTGTATATTTAATGAGACACGAGGCAGATTACTAAAGGAAGGGTATTAAAGATTTGTTCGTTTTGATTAGCTTCATAGATTAGCAACAAATGTTACGATTGTATATCAGTGATGTATGAAGTATTTGGGATGTCCGGAAGGCTTTTAAGATGTTTTGAAATAATTTTATAATTGTTCGTTTATGGTCGTAAAACACCTAATGATTTACACTGTAAAAATCGAATGTCTACCCAATGCCAGGGAGTTCGAAATGCTAAAACCTCAACATTTGATCAGAGAACAAAAGGAACATTGCTACCAGTTGTTAGTAATCAGATTATTTCAATCCGTATATTGTTCTGTAAGCTTGTACTGTGCCCTGTGCAAATGTTCAGCTTTTCCGTTACTAGGTGCACCAAAGATACTGACGTTCCCTGCTCTGTGCTACATTGACCGTGACAATGTAGCGTACTTGCGAAGTGACAAGGCAGTAGGGATATTTGCCTTCATTTTTAGTATGCAGAAATCTACTCACGGCGCCATGTCATGTTAGATCGTTGGCTGTTTCTTCGGCCTCTCTCGTTCTGAAGAATTTATTTTTGCTTCTCCTACAAATCAAGACAGTCACAGAAACGTGTGTAATTATTCCATAGAAATGTGTGCTATTTTTGTCGTACCAAACTTGAATTTGGTGGAGAGAATTTAATGAAAGCTAATATGGAAAATTTAATGAAAATCCGTCGAGCGCGAGCCGAGTTGTGGACACATACAAACAAAGGCACAGCAGGCATGATGAAGATAAGTCACTTTTCGTAACATTTTTTAAGGCCACTAAGGCGTAATAATTTGTAAAATTGAAAAGCTTTTGCAGATTTTAGGTACAGAGGTGTTACTGGGGTAAATAAAAATCTCTGGGAGCACATTATATAGCAGCAGGGATTGTGGGTCCACATGTTTTAGTGTTTGATGGCGAAGTTCGAGTCTCACAAATCCTTCCCGTACATCGTTGCTTTATTCCGACTCTCCACATTCCTCATTGCTAGTTTCCTGCTCGGTTGATGGCCGAAATTCGCCGAAGTGGGTATAGCCCATCTGACAACCAGCAGTAGGATTGTAGCATCTGCATCGGAGATGTTGCCCTGAAGAAAGTTGAAAGGGAACTTCGTAAAGCGAACTACATGCACACTTACAAGCCAGGACGGTTTCGGCAACTTCTGTGCTGTTCAAAGCGATTTTAATATATAATTTTAAACACGAAACGTTTTGTGCAGGGTGCCTCAAGAGGAATTTGCCGTATTCGGAAGAACATTTCTAGGTTATCTTCGTAGTTGCACCGTGAATGTTGATAGTATTAAGTCCTTTATTTGTCCAACTAATGCATACAAATTATTATAAAACTGTTAAACAGTTAAAATCATTTAAAATTATAATAGTTGCTCCAACATGTTTCGGTTTACATAAACCATCATCAGGGAGCGCTCTGCCTGTGCTTAGCTAAAGTTACGATGTTGACTTCGGTTACACATCGTTATGTGAATTTATCGGTATTGTGGCTTCATATGCAGCCACAATACCGATAACTTCAAATAACGATACGTAATCGAAGTCAACATTGTAACTTTAGCGTAGCTCAGGCTGAGAGCTCCATGATGATGGTTTATGTAAACCGAAACA
>Ga0123357_10009312_pt1 | contig 12384 bp, 11 predicted proteins | sample TergutEmb28metaG_FD_89873 | JGI IMG/M metagenome (GOLD analysis project Ga0123357, IMG submission 89873) | Embiratermes neotenicus P4 segment gut microbial communities from Petit-Saut dam, French Guiana - Emb289 P4 | ecosystem: Host-associated > Arthropoda: Insects > Digestive system > Gut ... | reverse complement strand
GCGCAGAAACCAGATTCGGTCTTCCAGCGAAACGGACGAGTCCAATTATATCGGCGGGGGTGTCAGTTCAGTCGAGTACTGGCTTTCTTGGAGTGCGGGTCGGAGGAGAACGATTGTAGTAACACTGGATGGACTGTTCGGAGTCAAACTGAAGACTGCTGGCTACCCTCTCCATTCGCCTCTTTCCCCTTCACTTCTCCTCCCGTGCGTCACCGTGTGCCATCAGATTCCGTTTCCACTCTACTACAAGTTTCATTTAATGCTCGGTCAGAAGAAAATGTGATAAGGCATATTTCTCAATATATATGTTCAAGGAAAGCAATAAAATACACCGCACGTAATTCAAGACGTCTATACAGTAATCAACAACCTTTTTGTCGTATGTCCCCGTAACCATCCCGACATGAAAAGGCATTTCCAAACATAGTAAAAATAAAATTCTTTTTCGAAAGGGGTAGATATACTTGTGTACAATTTATTTTTATATTATTTATTGACGGAAGGTCTTATTTTCCATTTATTACCTCCTACCCAGCCGAAAATGAAGGTCTCCACTAGGGCGTGCCCCACTGGTTGCGAAACAATGCTGAAATGCATGACACACCTTGTATAGTGTATCTAGATGACATGCGTAATTCTAGAAGGCAATACTGCTACTCACCTATGTCCACAGAGTTTGCACAGGATCAGCTGAAACTTTCCTATACGCTGAAAAACAGACGCAGCGGCATGGAATGAAAGTCATTCCAGGCTCCGGTCAAAGTATCTTGAGCTTGTCGAATATACGACACAACTTAAAATGTGTTTTTATCTGTCCGCGTGTAAAGAGTATTATTACAGAACCCTCACATTCTCTAAACGCTAGAAGCACACGATACGTAACTTCCGATAACACACAAATACGGCAGCAGCTATATCGTTCTTTGCACAGACATCAAGGTCACGCACGTGTTACTGAACATCGATTCAGACGAATAAAACTTAACAAAAAGTATGCTACGTTCTCGGACATTGAACGAACACATCGCTTACGGTATCATAATAGGGTACAGAGCCTGAATTTGGACAAACGCTACAAATAACATGAACTCTTACGAGCTAAATATGGCAGTTCTGAAAACTTACGAAGTTTGATGTCATATAAAAATGTGGTACGGAAAACATGGATTTCACTTCTAAAGTTTAATTATGTGTTAAGAAGTAAGAGCAAAACTGCATAAAGAACAGACACTGCAAATGGAAAGTGTATATTGCAATAAAACACAGGTAAACACAAACAGCACTTTAAAAGATCATATTGCCATGACACACAAGTTAGTCACTCTACTTCTTCACTAATACTCTCTCCATGCTTTCCCATCAACATTCACTTCTCGCCAGATACGAGCACGAGAGAATGACGACACAACTGCCACGTAATAACGAAAGACAGGGTATGTAAGAAAGCTGTAAACCAATACAAAACAAGGTAGATATAAGTGAACTTTTGTGACACAGTAGAGGAAATTTTCTAATAATTGAAAGAATAATAGCTAATTTCAGAGAAGCATAATCCATAGTAATAAATACATTTACTACACCCTGTCACTCAAAATCAATAACAGTACACTTTCCACTAGTGGCTCTAAAAATCTATTAAAGTTTTCCCATTAATACGGTATAACGAGCCTGGATCGTTATGCAGGTATGATGAAAACGCTAGGGGATGAATGCCAAGGGCGTAAGTGGTCTATTAAGAGCAAAAGCAAGAAATTTTTGTCCTCTTCAGTGTGTTTAGACTGGCTCTGGGGTCAATCCTCCCCCTATCAAGTGGGTACTGTATTAATCCCTTTGGGGAAAAAAAAAGCGGTTGCAGTGTAAAGCTGACGATTCGATGCCATACAGACGACCGTCACAAAAACCTTGAGTCGGCAAATTTAATAGTATTGTGGGACGAGAAGGAAGAAATGAAAACTGTGTGGGAATAAGAATTGACAACGTTATAGGATAATGAAAGACAACTACTTGTACACAAAGAAGTGTTGTTTGTAAGTGTATCACATATTTTTCAATGTTTATTGAACAAAATTTAAATATCAATAATACACAGAAGATGTTGTTAGGTTATTCCTGTAATAAACGATGACGCTGATGGTAAGCTCTAAACACGTCTGCCGGTGGTGTCTGACATATGCGATACGACGCATACGTTGATGAGGGTAAAGTTGTGGACTAAATAGAGACACCTCACAGAATGCTGAGTTACAAGTACAAGATTATCTCCAGAATGGAAGTCTGGAAACCTGCTGCTGCAGCAACATTCTCAGTACATGCCATACAATTTAAACAGATTTGTTGTGTAGACCAAGAACGAGAATAAATGACAGACTATAAATTCGCCTTCCTTTTCAATGACACTGGTAACCGGTAAGATTACCAGAATTACGTGTACGGATTAGTATAGGAATGATTCAGACAGGAATAAAACCGAAATTCTTTAAGAAAAACTTTCCTCAAGGCCGCTTGATACAACATAAAACCAAATGTAAAGATCTGGGTTCGAAACCCGATCCACAGCGGTGAAAGGACGGTGACTAAACGCCTGACCCGTGGCAAGTACAGGCATTTCTGCAGATTACGCACAATAAAAGTAAAGACATGTCCTACCGCTGTCTATATCTTATCTGCCAAAATTATGATTTGATCTAATCGTTTGAATGTTCGTACCTCCACATTCGTACATTGTTTATGTGCAATGAAATGAAACTAGGCGATTTATAATAATGGTGTGACTGTGAATAATGGCGTCTAGTCGATACCACCAATCCACTTCTCTTCCGATCTTAATATGTGATTAAATTGATACCGTAGGTACCTGAAAACAGTCGTAGGTTGGGTTCAGGAATTTGAGATGATTAGAGATTGGATCAGATTAGAATGACTACTGCTAGACCTATATAAGCAGATATCACGCAACGTTTTCCCAATTTCAGAGTTATTAAATGCATTTGCCTTAACGATATACAGCAGGCGTAAACTCTAATTAATAGTTTGAAACAAGAATCAAATGTTTCCAGACGCACTCTGAAAAGAAACTACTTATAAAAGGTAAAATTAAAGTTCACCGACGAAGGACCAGACGGGGAATAAAGGTATAGATGTACCTTTTCCTAAACCTCGGCGCTAGATGAGGGTGGGTTGTTAACAGCACACCCCAGAGCGTCCAGCCCGCAGCGAGTCGCTATATCGACTGAGCTATTCCGGTTCGCTAAGATGATTATACATCAAGATACATTAGTATACTCATTACAAGCACGTTTTTGTCCAGATTAAGAAGAGAAAAATTGGTGACCATACTCTTTTTATTTACCACGTCTAAATGCAATAAGTCACATACTGACCTTTGACCACCTGTTAGCTCACGGCTCCTGCTTGATTACGGCAGGACAGTGTACAAAAACAGTTAATTCATCGGAATTCATCTCTCTTCTTGTTGTAAAATGATACGTACACGACAACACAAAAGTAGACTTGTATTTTGTAACTGCCCAACGTTGAGATTTCTAGGAGAGAGACGTTTTCTATATATGTCCATAGAAAATTATAAATTAACATTTCCGAACGCTGTATAAACATCATTGTGGACGATAGCATGCATCAGAATGTAACAAAGCGCCACGTACACAAAGGCAATATCACGCCCAAATTGTGCTACTATATTCAGTGCATACTGCTGCGTGTCACTACGGACGGCACAGCTCCAGCTGTCGGTAGCCACCCTCATATTGCAGAGTGCCGGGATCAGTTCTGGCCCAGTCCGTGTGACAAAGGGACAATGGCACAGATTTTTCTCAGAATAATAAAGGTTTCCCCCGTTGGTATCATTGCTAGACTGTTGGTTACTTATACTTAATGTATGTATCACCAGTGCCATACACTCTTAGGAACTGTCAATGTTTATTACAGTCATTAACAGCCTTTCCACCCTTAAAACCAGTTAGCCGTCTAATGTATTTCGTCGATTAATTCTCGTCGTTATCAGTGGCTAATTATGGTTGTCAAGATTATGTGTACAGTAGTAATTTGCCCTCTTTTGGGTCTTATTATTATTATTATTATTATTATTATCAGGACTCTGTTTTAATGTAATATTTATTAATAACTACTGTATTGGTATAGGACATTATGCCTGTTTAGCTCATAAGAATTATTCAAAGCCCTAAATTCATCGTTAAATTAGAAACTGTCCTCCGTACCTCTCTGACTCCGATTTATGGTGAATCGCCGACCGCCAACCGATGGGAAGCCACGGTTTGTCGCGCCTGACTCAGCACGCATTTACGTTCAGACAGTGATCACTCCACAGCCATTTTAGAAATCCTTAGCAGATTTTCCTGACGCTGCATATCAATTAAATTACGACGTATCTTTATTCATTTTAAATGCCTTACTGCTTTCAAATGAGCACGAAGGCCGTAAGTTCTGTTGGGAAATTCTTGTGTCTTTGAAAGTAGTAATGTGACAGCAAGGTTCAGCGTGAATGTTTGTGTACTTTCTGGTCTGATGTCAGTATCAGCTGAAACACTGCAGGTAAACGAATGTAAAGTGTCAAAGAAAGGAAGAGTTGGAAAAATAAGTGCTAACATCTGCGTCATAAGTTGATTATAGCGATGCGTACGTCAATGCTTCAATGTACACTTCATAAACAGTTGTCATACTGTACGTTACCTCCAATTGAACGCGGCTGTAGTGCCTCAGGCTAATAGATCTGTGATTAATGACATTATATTAACGTAGATTCATTTTCTTTTGATAAGCGTTGATTTACTAAGGGCTTTTAATTTTCAGTGCTGAGTGTTTATTAATAAGAATGCCACTAGGAATACGTCAGACTATTTCCGCAGTAAGTCGTACGGTATTTAACCCTTATCCTGCTAACGTGGAAAATATGGTGAGCTCCTAATAATGCCAGCAAATGGCAAGTGGGATTTAATTCGGCGTTTAAAAGGTTAAAGCTAGAAATACCCACAAATTTTACGAGATGGCGATAGTCGAAATTTGAAGGGTCACGTCCAGTGAAGGACACAGTCAGATCAAAATGTATCACATTTCTAAGCATGACAACTGGCCTATAGATTAGAAGAGGTTAGGGAAAGTAATACTACAGCAAAAAAGGAAGTTAAAGTAAAGTTCCCAGCAGTGACATTTAATTAAAAATTACGGACTGCGCGGAAAACACCAGAAGTTGAAAAAATGAGGTTGGGTTCGGCATAGAAGCTTACAGTGTTGCTAGTCACAAGGAGTAAAATGCCAAATTTACGAGAACAGTTTAACGTTCTTTTCAGTTCAAAAATACATGAAGTTTGAAGCTGGGTTAGAGGAGTCCGGAGAGGGGTTTAGTCTTCTAGAGAGCAGGAATGTTCTTTGGCAGAGATCTAGCAGTTTGCTCCTGCTCTCTCGATATATCAGTGTAGCCAAGGAGTTTAACTGATATCATCTTGTAAAATGGCAACAAGTCTTTGGGGAGTCTTCAAATGTATTCATTTGGGGCTTCGTCCCTTATCTTCAGATAAGTTCGGTTCACGGCGAACGTAAACACAGCTGAAGATTCACCTTTCTTGACTACCCTCAGCGGAACGTGATATAAACATATGTAAGCGAGACAGTTAAAGCCTATGTTATGGAGAGAAACTGTGAGGGGAAAATCTCATATTGCTCGACTTCCCGACTACATTTGTAATCGCATCACACACTGCTTTGAAATATTTCTTGGCAAAAGACGACTCTGTTGTCTTATAATTGCAACTTAGTAGTATTTATGACTACAAGCGTCATACGAGGGAAAGTTATTAAATAACAGGAATTTTATTCTAAAGTGCATGGAAAAGTATGCACAAAGAAAAATCTTATTTCGGGACACAAAATGGCTCCTTAGCAATATGTCATATAGGGGTCGTGGCGATCAAGTAGTTTGAGCCTGTGCAGTAGACCGTAAAACATGGCCGCTCCACTGTCAACTTCCACCGTGGAAGAGCAACGAAGCGTTATTCGTTTTTTGTGGTCAGAGGGTGTGAAACCTTCTGAAATCTACAGAAGAATAAAGGTCCAGTACGACGCCATCGGACTTTCACTTGTTTGGACCTATGAAAGAATATTTGCGGGGCCAGAAGTTTGCAGATGACGACGAGGTAATGGAGACGGTGCAAAGTTGGTTAAAGGCCACTTCAAAAAGCTTTTTTCTAGGGGGCATCCGCAAGCTTGTGGACAGGCGGACCAAGTGTGTTGCAAAGCAGGGGGACTATGTCGAAAAATAAGACACAAACAATTTCTGTAAGTACTCTTGTAAAAAAGTAATTACGAGTATAAAGTTTCCTGTTCTTTCATGACTTACCCTCGTACAGGAAGCCACACACACACACATTTGTAAATCCGATGTTTATTGGACCGTGCATCATTGTGATAGCTGACGAATAAAAAACCAACTAGATGTCACTTGTTACTTTTATTTTACTTCTTAGAAACTCTACATGTTTCGAGCATTACTATGCCCATCTTCAGGAGTTTGCGACTTTTTTTTATCTTTTTTTATCTTTCTTTTCGGAAGGATGGATTTACAAGTAATATGAAAGGAAAGCGTCAAATGTAGCTGTTGGTATAAGGAGGCCAGAGTAACGTTTTCGATGCTGACAGGCTGTATGAAGCTCCTGAAGGTGAGCAACACGAAAGCTTTCAAAGAAATTTCGTAATACCATGTTGCAAGCAGCTGGAGTTCGAACAGGAAACTCGGGACCACGAAGCGAGTCAGGGTTTTTTCTTTACTCACTGACACCAAACAGTGCTGGTACTGACTCCTTGACAGCAGGCGAGGTCAAAAACGCCTCTAGCCTTCGCTTTAAAAAATAAAATATGTCTATATTGTGCAGTTATTCCATGATAATAACGTTGGAAGTAAACAGCTAACATTTATCCTTCCTGAGTCATAATTTTAAAAAGGTAGAAACGTAAAGCGCGCCCTTGTACAGGCACTGAGGCTCTGTACAGGCCGTACGGCCCACAGGGGGAGTAGAGCTATGTACTGTTTCTCGACCATGGCATTAGAAGGGGGTGAGGGGTCAGCGTCACGCCCCGGCCGCTCTTTACCCCGAGAAAGACCCGGTACCCATTGTACAGGAGGCTGGGTGGGCCCCAGTGCCGGTATGGACAAGTGGGAAAAATGTCGCGCCCAGCCGGATTCGATCCCCGGACCGTCCAGCCCGTAGCCAGTCACTATACCGACTGAGCTACCAGACCAACGAAATATAAATTTACAGTTCATTTAAAGCGTCGCCGCCATTAAAGGTAGCGACAGCCCGCTGTGTACCGCCACACAAGCCCACTCGAGTGGTGATGGCTATGTGCTGGGTATTCTGAAAGTTCGCGCATTTCTCAACGAGATATGACCGATGTGGATTCACCACCCTAGGTGGTTGGAACATCATTGTTTCCCGGTAGGCGCTACAGCCCCTAATGCGCCAGGGTCTCCTCACTATCGATACTTCACGATCACACTCAGACACACAACACTCGGTAAGACTCCTCTGGACGAGTGAACAGGCCGACGCAGAAACCTCTACCTAACAACACACAACACTCACAAGGGATATACATCCATCTCACCGGCGGGGTTTGAACCTGCAATCGCAGCAAGCGAGCGGCCTTAGACCCACGACTTAGACCGCGTGGCCACTGGATCGGCCAACACAGTTTTAGAACCCGTTAATTCAGAGCGGCCTGACATTGCATCGATACGTACTTCATTAGAACTGTTAGTGACTCGTGACGAAATTATGCAAAATTAAGCACCGCCTGAAGGTTCAAAAGATGCATACTTATATACTGTGTTTACTATTCCTGTTTGCACACAGCGATCCTTCTTACAAGAAGCATAAATATTGTCACAATTTACCCGTGGGTCAAGCAGAGCGCTGCGCGCGCAGTAGTACTTACCGTACGTTCGTCCACACGCCAAAAGCTATTCTTCACCCCAGCTGGAACACGCGTTTTCCGATTACACATTTCATTAAGCTTAGATCGAATCCTCCTATAGTTCTTGCTACACAATGCCCATGCCTTCGATTTGTACACATACAACCTATCCCTTCGATCACGTCTTATTTAGGACTACTTTCCCCATCTCTAATCCCAAGCGACGTTGATGTCAACCCCTACTGCATATTCAGACATGATCGCTTGGGCAGAAAGAAGAGGCACTACTGTGTTCAATGCCAGCTGTTATAAAATTGTCAGGAAAATACATTTACCAGTATACCAACGTTTGTACCGTTCTATCCAATCGCTTGTCCAGAAAAGCATTCTCATTAACAAATGCTTGTGTTTTATCTGCAGTTGAATAACCTAACCATAAGTTATTTTTTGTAGACTATCTTCGCTTCTTGTGGGCCGGGTAGCTCAGTCGGTATAGGGACTGACTACGGCCTGGACGATCCGGGATCGAATCCCGGTGGGGACGAGATTTTCCGCCCGTCCAGACCTGCCCTGGGGTCTACCCAGCCTCCTGTAAAATGGGTATCGGGTCTTTCCCGGCGGTAAAGTGCGGCCGGGGCGTGCTGCTGACCACTCACCCCCTTCTAGTACCGCGGTCATGGAAGAGTAGAGCTATACCTCTATCCACCCTCTGGCCCACACAAGGCCTGTAAAGGGATCACTTTACCTTTACCTTTATCTTCGATTCTTACATCAGTCTCAGATTTGTTCATTTTGTCGTTTCATGTAGCAGATCAACAAATCTGTGCAAGGTATGCCTGTCTTACTATAAGAGAGCGATTTTAAAAAGTGGTTATGGATCCCCACTGTCACAACGATAATGATTGTTGTTACTAACGTCAATAATAAACCTTCAGTGCATATAGAAAATATCACCGGAACACACAACAAACTTTGAAGATTATCTGTATTTTCTTTTCAAATACTGATGAAAAGTTTCGTACTTCGGACGATTAACAATGAAGTTTTAAAAAGAATAGCGCTCTGTTTCGCCACTGGCTAATTCAGCTATCAGTATGAGAAACTCGAAAAAATAATCTTTCTTTTACGGCTGCAGAGATCCTATTGGGCCCAGGCCTTCCCATTATCGAGTCTTCACGATCGCATTCAGACACACCACACTCGGTTGGACTCATCTGTACGAGTGATCGCCCCGACGAAGAGGCCTCTCCCTTGATAACACACAACACTCACTAGAGACAGATATCTACTCGCTGTCGGGATTCGAACCCGCAACCTAGCAAACGAATGACGACAGACCCACGTCTTAGATCGCAGGGCCGATGGGATTGGCCCGAACCATGACATTCACCATTCCTATTATTTTAAACATGAATAAAAAACAATTTGACAAACCTAAAGGGAAGCTCAGGCGCCATGATGGCAGAATAATCTTAGACATGACGGTAACAGGCTGTAGTTACATTTTGACTGAGAAGAACACTATATCAGTGTTTGTCTCAGTTAAAATGTAAGTCCGTAAGGTTGCTTTCGTCCAGTCCTGTGCTATTCTCCACGATAGACCAATCTTGTATCACATGCTCCCGTAGCTTACCAGAAGCGGCAATATCGATTTAGCATTCCGTACTGTGACCACGATCAGAACAGACGGCCACTCTGAGATAGGGAGCAAGGAGACAAGCAAGGGAGAAAAGAGTGCGCTGTGGCATCTGAGTTGACAGCAGCTTGTGCTCTGCACTGGTCCTGTTGCGCCCTTGCTTACGGGGGTCTGAAAACCATTCACAAAGTCTTAATTTTAATAGCAAACTTAGTGAACTGTAGTCAAGCGTTCGTAGGGGGAAACTGGGGGATTGGAGTAGAGTGAAAAGGGTATTGAACATATGTAAGCGGGTGTTGCCAAAGGAAGATCGAAACACATGACATACATGAACGGTCTTCCGGGTTCTTACAACAGAATGGATAAGTTTAGTTTAGACGTAAGCTTCAGCACCCAGCTGTATCACTGCTGTCACCATCAAGATGGAGTCAGCACACTCTTCCGAAATGTCCAAACAGACTTCCTTCGTGCAAGAAACAAAAGAAACATCATTGGAAAAACGTGGGCCGTGAAAACCTGAAAACTAACACGTGACGCACTTTTAAATCAGGCACTAGTGAACTGATAATAGAACCACCATAGTACACAGGTTATGTATCACAGCCATACTTACTAGTTAGCTCCTACAAGTCTCGGCCTCAATAGCCACCCCCAGGTGACTACTTTGGATATCACTCGAAAGCGCTCAAGACATTATATTCTTTCAAAATACAATAAATCCCATCCTTATCTACGTTATCATGTGTAAGAATACAGCATTTTTTAATCTAAAATTTTACTAAAGCAGCTTATCACGTGATTTCATAATTTTGATTGGGCATATTAATCATTAAGCCGTATAAGAAGGACGCTTCACTGTCTGCAGTCCTCACCAAGAGAAATGAGGTGGGAGGGGCATGAGGCGCTTACGGGAAAGAGGAGAGTTGCATATAGTGTTTTGTTGGGAAACCGTAAAGGAAAGAGTCTATTTGCAAGACCTAGCCTTAGAAGGGAGATCATAAAAACTGGAGATTCAAAATATACGATGTGAGAGTTTGGACTTGATTGATGTGACTCAGGATAGGGAAATGTGGTCGGCGGCAATAAGCGCGTATTGAACATTCAAGTTCCATATAACGCAGGGAATTTCTCGACTAGGTGTGAAACTATTAGTTTCTCAACACGGATTAAGTTCTATGGAGTATGTTAGTTAGTAAGTTAGTTGGCTAGTTAGTTGGTTCGTTAGTCAGTTAATTACTCAGTCAGTATTTAGTTAGTCTGTTTGTTAATTCGCAAAGCAGTTACACAGCTTAACTACTAACTACGTACATCAAGTCTTGTCAGATTATCACAGACAATTTAAAAGAATTATTTGTCACTTCCGATGTTATGCTTACGTGGTGAAACGTGAAGGTACTAAGCAAAACGCTGATTGTCAATAAGCAGTGACGCCCAATGCGCTGTGGAAGGAAGTTCGTTAGACATTAGGGGTTATGTCGTTTTCTTCTCTTCGCGGCTGAGGTTAGTTGTCCCTTAGGAACCGTAGAATCACGTGACAATGCGCAGTAAATGAAGCTACCAATGCAGAAGACGTCACTAACACGGATGCCACTTCAGAACCGAAGAACACATTTTACCGACAAACTTCCCATTCTCTGATTCCTTGAATAAAATATCGAAACGTCTTCGTACTTCAAGAGACATAAAGACTATCAGGTCGTACAAATCGCAATTCCTGTTGTGTGCGAAAATTTAAACGACTCTTTCACATAACGTTCTGAATGTCTGTCTGTCCGTCTGTCTGCAGTGCTGATGTTAATCCACGTTCTTATATGTTCGTGAGAGATGCTTACGTCTTGGTATGGTCAATATAACGTATAGACATGCATGGGTGCATGTATGTGCGTATGTATGTATGTATGTATGTACGTATTTATGCATGTGTATGAAATATGTTAAAATCCGAGCAAAGAATTTCTGAGGTGCTATTTCTAAATTGCACAAGAAAAGCTGAGAAAATCAGTAAGAGATCTCTTCGTTAGCTATCTCTGTATGGCTAACAAAACAGTGAAATTTCGTAACGCTGTAAATGACACCGGAAGTAAGCACCGGAATATCCACCGCACTATCTGCTATCATGAATTATATTCTTTCGTGCTCTTCCTGACACCACTCCAGCCCAACATCTCCTTAGTACATCAAAATAGGCCATAAAGAATTTTTTTTCAAATAGAACTTAACGCTTACAAAACTCCGTCTTGCCACAATAAGTTTTCTCCAGTTATCTAGTCTAACAAATAGTGTTGTGCCCACCGCACAAGTTACGTAATCTCTAACAAAATATATAATGATCATAAATGTGTGGTAGATGAGAGCATGTAAGAATATAGTCGTGGCTCATTCCAAAGTAATAACCGAAGAATTTGCCTGGAGATATTGACGGAATCCGAACATAAGGAGAAATTATTTTTCTCGAAATGGCCGCACAGAAATGTAGACTTCGCCTTCAAAATGAGGCCTTATGGCATTCATTGTTTATTTAATTCCTAGTAAATGGTGACTCATAGGGCATACTATAGCTCTGTTCTTTCTCACCCAGAGTACTAATGAAAGCTGTCACATTAGTCGCAGTTTCAAATTTATAACTGTTTTATTACTTACTTACTTACTTACTTACTTACTGCATGGTGCAGAGTCATTTGTGAGAAGCTAACTGGTTTGCAGCTAGTCAAGAAATTCCCCGCATTTCACGGAACCCGAAGGTTCATTACCGCACTCACAAGCGTCCGCCACCTGTCTCTATCCTGTGCCAGCCCAATCCAGTC
>Ga0123357_10009311_pt1 | contig 12384 bp, 12 predicted proteins | sample TergutEmb28metaG_FD_89873 | JGI IMG/M metagenome (GOLD analysis project Ga0123357, IMG submission 89873) | Embiratermes neotenicus P4 segment gut microbial communities from Petit-Saut dam, French Guiana - Emb289 P4 | ecosystem: Host-associated > Arthropoda: Insects > Digestive system > Gut ... | reverse complement strand
GGGAACTCCTGCGCGACGGCCATCGTCTTGGCGGCCGTCCGGTTGTAGATCGCCGTCTTGTAGCCGTGATGGGCAAGATTGCGGGCCAGATTCGACCCCATGACGGCCATGCCGATGACGCCGATATCTGCGTTCGGTTCGGTGACGATGTGTTGCGTGGACATATGTGGACTCCTAACTTTCGCCTTCAATCATCCCCGATGCACCAAATCGGCCTCGCAGCGGGGCAGGCACATGCGCGATGATTGTTTCATGACACAGACTGCACAACAACCGTTGCGCGGCGATTATGCCTTGGTTATCGGCGAATCGCTGGTCGACGTGGTGGGTGGCGCCCGCCACCCCGGCGGGTCGCCCATGAATGTGGCCGTCGGGTTGGCGCGGCTGGGCCGTCCCGTTGAACTTGCCACCTGGTTCGGACGCGACGATGACGGGGCCCTGTTGAGCAACCATCTGGCGGGATCGCACGTCGACCTGGTGCCCGGGTCTCGCGGCGCCGATCACACGTCGACGGCGCAGGTGCGTTTCGACGATACCGGCTCGGCGTCTTATCTTTTTGACCTGGAGTGGCAGTTGCCGGTGGATTTCGTGGATGACGTCGCGGCCCCGGTTCCGGTGGTTGTACACACCGGTTCTATCGCCGCAGTCCTCCAACCGGGGGCGGAGCGTGTGGCTACGGTCGTCGAGCGCCTGGCCGGCCGGCCGACCGTCAGCTTCGACGTCAACATCCGGCCGCAAATCATCGGGACGGTCGACGAGGTGCGCCCGTTGGCCGAGAAGCTCGTCAGATTGTCCGACATCGTCAAGGCGTCGGACGAGGATTTGACCTGGCTGTACCCTGACCGCCCGCCCGTGGCAAGCGCGCGAGACTGGGCAGGCGCGGGGCCGTCGCTCGTCGTGTGCACGAAGGGTGCCGACGGCGTCACTGCCATAACTCGGGACGGTGAGATCGACGTCCCGGCGCCGGACGTCCAAGTGGCCGACACGGTAGGGGCAGGGGACGCCTTCATGGCCGGCCTGTTGCACGCGCTGTGGGGTGCTGGTTTACTTGGCCACGGCGCTCACGACGGGCTAAAGCACATCGACGCGACGACGTTGCGTCAAGCTCTGGACGTGGCAACGAAGGTGGCGGCAATAACGCTGCGCCGCCCCGGCGCCAACCCGCCGTGGATGTCGGAATTGGTGCTAAATTAGCCGCTTCTCGACGAAGTCGGAAACCATGGCCGGCACGATAGCGAAGTAACCCATGGCGAAGCTCAACTCGTCCCCCACCCGATAGTCGGTTGGGCAATCCGTCAAATCAACAACCACCACGTCGCTGCTGCCGCCAAGAAGCTGCACACCTTCGTCAAGGGGCGTCAGGTTGTTGAAATCGACATCCTGACGGCCGACCCCCGCCAACGCCCGGCGGCGCAAGCCATGGTCGCTGAAATTGGGGTCCAGCGCCAACGGTGTCTCGGCCGGGGCCCGCTCGCCTGTGGGCATCGACGGCTTGGTTTTTAGTTCAATGATCTCGGCATGCAAAGAGAACGGGTAGGTGGCACCACCTGGCAGCGGGGTGCCAAAGTTGGCCATTATTCCCGTCCAGATGGCGTCACCGACACGCAGATGGTTGATCTTTGACGGCAGGCTGCCGGCGGCCAGCATCGGCAGAGCTACAGTGCCACCGGCGGAAACAACCGACAACTTTTTGCCCAAATGATTCTCTATGTCCGAGGCGGCTTCGGCCAAAGCAGCCATGTTCGACTCCGACGGCACGATGTCTGAATAACACCCAAAAGCCGTTCCCAGGCCATGCAGCGTCACCCCTGGTGTGGCGGCCACCTGTTTGCAGACGGCCACCAGATCGTCGGGCATGACGCCCTCGCGCGTCTCGCCCAATTCCGCCATCACGACAACCTTGTGAGTTTTACCCTGGGCAATGGCAGCCTGCCCCAACGCTTTCACGACGTCGATCTCGGTATTGAGGCTGATGTCGCAGAACTGCACCACATCCGAAACCTCGCTGAGCAGCGGCAGACGGATCATCCACTTCTCGACGGCCAACGGTGCGAGGCGTCTAAGCGCCTGGACGCGCGATTCACACACCGATGTGACGCCGGCCTCAACCAGCACCTCGGTCAGCGGCGCATACCCCGTCAGGCCTTTCGTGACGGCACTGATTCTGACGCCATGGGCATCGCCCAAAGATTTGACGACGGCCCAGTTCTGCAGCACTTTGTCGATAGAAATCTCAACATAGGGGGTCATTTGCTGCCTCACATATCCCGCACCACACCGGGTGGCAACTGTTTGGTGGCATTGAATTGACGGATCGCCGCTGCCGACTGACGCTCACGCGCCCACGCCGTCTCGTCCGGGGCCGCAACATCGCGTCCTTGGCGGCGCAGGGCCGCAGAAATCAGTGACCAAGCCAGCCAAGGGTTCTTCACCAAGGCAGGGCCCAGAAGGCCGGTGGCGATCAGATTTCCCCGCCGGGCGCCCTCCACGCCGACGTGGCTTTGGTCGTTGCCCAGCCCGTAAACCACCTGCGCGAAAGGCGTCTGTTCCTGGTCAAGGATCAGGTTGGTCATCCGGATCTGGAAACCGCCGTACTCTTGGTCGCTCTTGACGATCAGGTCGTCGCCATAGATCTTTGCGCGTTCGGTCACGTCTGCCGCCAGCAGCCCCAAGCCAGCAAAACTGGTGCCGTCCAGCCGGGTGGTCTGACGGGCTATCAAGGCCGCCGATGTGCCCGTGACAAGCATCGGGACGCCAGCGTCGACCATCTGTTCAAGCTTGGCTCTCAGCGGTGTTAGTGCAGCGATGACGGACGGCATGACGACCAGTTCGCCCGACCCGAACAGCAGAACATCCGCGTCGTCCAGAGGGACGGGGTCGCCCAGCCGGTCGACTCTGGTGATGCTGGCTAGGACGCCGGCCTGCTCGCTAACGCGCATCAGCGCCATGGCGTTTCCGCGGTCGCCGTGCAGATTCAGCAGATCGGGGTACATCCACAAGATGTTCAGCGGCTCGGTCATGCTGGCCTCCGGTCGGCGTATTCGCGCATGGCCTCGTATTGCGCCAGCCAGGTGAGCAAATAGCCCTGTTTGCTGCTGTAGCCGGCCATCGCGGCAAAGATGTCGGCTGGGTCGTCCGATTCAACCAGCTTGATCTTGTCGGCCGGCATGCCCGCATAGACCAGACGGGTGGCCATGTCGTAGCAGGTGGGCGGCCCGAAACATATGCAAGCCTCAACATCGCCGGTCAGCAGCTTTTGAAAATCGCAATCGAAAACGTAGGCGGTGTTGGTGTAGTGGGGGATGATGTCGCCGATCGATTGCAGCCCGACGACCAACACTTTGGCACTTTCATCTGCCGCGATCGTGTCTATGGCGGACTGCACAGTTTCGGGGTTTTCTTGTTTCATGCGCAGATAACGGACGCTTTGGTTTCCGAAAGTGAAATCCTCAAGCCGTCCACCGACATTGCTGAATGTCTCGAATGCGCGCGTCAATGGGTCATTGTCGATGCCGAAATGACCGGCCACCGCCGCACACAAAGCATAGTTGTACAAGAAATGAGGCGCGTCATATTGCATTTCATAACGCTGCCCGCCGACGGCGAAACTCTTGGCGTCGAAGCGCACATCATCGACGGCGAAGTCGGGATTGTCGGCGCTGCCGAACCCGCATGACGGGCAGGCGAAACGCCCGACATTGGCTATGTTGAACCAGTCGAATACCAGGGCGTCGTGGCACAACGGGCACGGCATGGTGACGGCATAGCCGTCCGTCTCGGGCATTCGCGTCCGCTGGTTTCGGGCGACGCCAAAGCTGACGGCGTGCTTGGCCGCGCGGGCTAGTGACGCGCTGCGCGGCTCCTCATTGTTGACGAACACGGTGGCGTCGTCACCGATGGCGGCCAGCACCTTCTGGTAAATGTAGTCGGGGTCGCCGTTGCGCTGCACCTGATCTTTTTGGATGTTGGTGACGCACAAATACTGCCCGGGGATAGCCGCCCTGACGCGCTGCAATGCGCGTTCGTCCACTTCAAGAATGACGAATTCGGTTTTCAAATTCCCCCGCCAATCGGCGTTCTTGATCAGTGCCGTGGCGACGCCGGTTTCGAGGTTGGCGCCCTCAAGGTTGGTAGCCACGCTGTGGCCGGCCGTCCGAAAGGCGTGGACGATCAGATTGTTGGACGTCGATTTGCCGTTGCTGCCGGTGATGAAGATGGTTTTCGCCAAGTCGATTTTGCTGATGCCTTTCAGAAAATCTGGCATAACGCGGCAGGCGATCTTGCCTGCCCAATTGGAACCACGGGACGGGAAGAATCGACCGATCATACTGGCGGCAACCTTGCCAAAGTATAAGGCGACGAGGAATCTAGGGCTAAAGCCTGTGCGTCTGGTCATCGTCGTTCACCTTACCATTCAACCGGGACGTTGTGGACTAGACTACGAACGACCAGCGCGTTGTGTTGGCGACTCGAGCGACAAGGGGTAGCGGATATGACCGACGAGCCATACCCTTGGCGGGTCACCCCGCCTACCCCGCCGACGCCGCCCACTCCACCACCGGTTCCCTGGCCGCTACCGACCCCAGCCCCCGCGCCCGTCCCAGCTCCAGCGGCGCCCGTCCCAGTTCCAGCGCCCGCGCCCGTCGAACCCGCGATGCCGTGGGCGACGCCAGCCTGGGTGCCGTCGACGCCCAACGTGCCGGTTCCCCCGACGCCCAGCGTGCCGATTCCGCTGACGCCCAGCGTGCCAGTATCTCCGACACCCAGCGTGCCGGTTCAGCCGCCCATAATCGCGCCAGTGATACCAGTGGTCGCCCCGTCGCCCGCAGTGCCATACACGCCTTTGATCACGGTGCCAACGACGCCCCCGGTGACGCCCGTCACATCTACCCCACCCGCTCCCGTAATGATGGCGCCTGCGGCGCCGGTCGTGACGCCGTTGCCAGCCCGCGCAGAGGACTTCCCGGCACCAGAACCACCCGGGCGCTCCATGGTGCCTGTCGTCGTCATTGTCGCTGTTCTGGTTCTGGCGTTGTTGGGCGCAGCGGCCTGGTACTTCTTGCTGCGCGACAAAACACCTAGCCAACCCGTCAATACTGACAACCCGTCGGCCACCCAGACGCAGACGCCCGGCACGGCCACCAGCGAAGGCGTCCAGACGGCCACCCGTCTCGTCTTGACCGGTAGCTGCTTCGAACTTTCGCAGACGGTCGCGTCCTCGCCTCCCAACGGTTATATCTGGGTGGTGCCGTGCGACCAGCCGCATGACGCCGAGGTGTTCGCCAATCAGTCCGTGACGGCTGACACCTACCCCGACGACAGCAACTGGGCCGATTTGGCGACGCAGTATTGTGGCCCGGCATTCAGTTCGTATGTCGGCTCGGATATGGGCACCAGCCGCCTTGATGTGCAGTACATCCGCCCGACATCCACATCCTGGGACGCCGGAAACAATCAATTGGTATGTTTTACCGTCGATCCTGACGGCGACCGGACATCCAGCGTCGCCAACACCGGTGAATGAAGCCTCGGAGGAAGCAAACATGAGTGATCGCCAGCCACCAGCCAGCCCCAAGAAGGTCGACACCACCACCTGGGTGATCACGGGCATCATCTTGGCGATCTTGATCGTCGTCATGGTCTGGGCTGTGCCCGCGGTGCTCAACGGCGGGTCGTCCGCGAAGACCGCTCAGCCAGCCGTCACTGCCGGGGCGCCCGGCGATGATTCGTCCGGCTCGGCTTCGGCGACTCCGACGCCCCTGCCAGCCGACGCCGCCAGCATCATGCCGGTAGCCCAAGCGCCAGTGGGGACGTGCTTCGACCGTCAGCCGACGGTCGACAGCCAGGGCAAGTTCGTCGACCCGATCGACTGCACGCAGGCGCACGATTCCGAGGTGTTCTATGCGGACAATGTCACCGACACCAGCTACCCGGACAGTGCGGGCTGGCAGCAGGACGTTCTAAACAATTGCCACCCGGCTTTCAAGACGTACACAGGCATCACATACGGCCAAAACCCGTGGGTGATTTACTACATCGTCCCGTCGCAGCAGTCGTGGGACAACGGCAGCCACCTGCTGTTCTGCTACACGACGGACCCTCTCGGCGGACGGGTTTCCAGCGTCAAGACCGGGTCGTAGCACCAGCGTCGGTCTCAAAAGACGGAATGCTTGCTTGACGCAAGCAAACCGCGGTATAGTTGCATTGTGCAAACAAATCAAATGTGTGAGGTTCTGGTGAAACCACGCGCGCCCCTGCCCATCGATCAGCCGGTGGAGGCTCTGCTCGATGCAGTGCTCGGCCTTGCCAAACTGCTACGCGGGCTCTGGCCGGAACATACCCCCTTGTCGTGGCTTCAATTCGTCGTCCTGCGTCGGCTTGCCCAAACCGACGACGGCGTCCGGCTGACCGGCGTCACGGACAGTCTCGGCTATGACATCTCCGTCATGTCGCGCACCATCAACAGCCTTGTCGACGATGGCCTCATCGACCGCCAGCGCGACAGCGCCGACGGCCGTGCATGGTTGCTGAGCTTGACGGACGACGGACGCGCCCGGCTTTCCGAAGCCTCGCGCCGCGCCCTCGCCGTCATGAGCGAAAGCCTCAGCAGCTTTGACGACGCCGATATCGCATTGAGCGCCCAGCTCATCGCCACACTTGACCGTCAGATGACCCAAAGGCTGCGGAACAAGCCTGATCTGACAGTCGAAAACCTGTAGGAAAACCGAATCTCCCGATCGAAGGAACCATGTCCGCTGTAACAACCGAAGTCCGATCCGCTGCCCAACCGCCCGAGACGCCAGACGCCATACCCGAACTGTCGCACCGCGAGATCCTCGAGATCCTGTCGGGCCTGCTGGTGGCGTTGCTTGTCACCAACATGGCCGGCACCGTCGTCGGGACGGCATTGCCGACGATCACCGGGGCCCTCAAGGCCAACGAGCAGCAGTACATGTGGGTGGTGACGGCCACGCTGCTGGCGTCCACGGCATCCACCCCGATCTGGGGCAAGCTGGCCGACCTGTTCGACAAGAAGCGGCTGATCATGGTCGGCCTGGCGATCTTCATCGTCGGGTCGATTCTGTCCGGGTCCGCAACATCGCCGGGCTTCCTGATCGGTTCACGCGCCTTCCAGGGCATCGGGCTCGGCGCCATGATGTCACTGGTGCAGGCAATCATCGGCACAATAATCCCGCCGCGCAAACGTGGCCGCTACATGGCTTACACCGGCGCCGTCATGGCCATCGCAACGGTCGGCGGGCCGCTGGTTGGTGGTTTTCTGGTTGACCCCCATTCCCTTGGTTGGCGCTGGTGTTTCTGGTCGGCGGTGCCCTTCGCGATCATCGCCGTCATCATCTTGCAGTGGCGGCTTAAGGTGCCGCATTTCAGCCACAAGAACACCAAGATCGACTGGACGGGTGCGGTTTTGATCACCGCCGCCACCACCGCCGTGCTGATTTGGATTAGCTTCGTCCACAAACCCTATGACTGGGTCAGTTGGCAGACTTTCGCATTGCTTGGGTTTGCTCTCGTGGCGTCAGTCGCCTTCGTCATAGTTGAACTGCGCGTTCCGAACCCGATCATCCCGATGAACATTTTGACGATGCGAGTGACGGCGCTAGCTGTCCTGGCATCCATCGCTGTTGGCGTCGCCATGTTCGGTGCAGCTGTGTTCTTGTCGCAGTATTTCCAGTTGGGGCGCGGCATGAGCCCGATGAGGGCCGGCCTGATGACCATCCCGATGATGGTCGGTGTGCTGCTCAGCTCGCTGGTCATCGGCCGCCTGGTTTCGAAGCTGGGTATTTGGAAGCCGTTCGTCATCGCCGGTTCGATTCTGCTGACGATTGGCTCGTTCCTGATGTCGACGATCGGCGCGAACACCTCGCTGGTGACGATCGGCATCTACGGCTGCATCACCGGCCTAGGCGTCGGCATGCTGATGCAAAATCTGGTGCTGGCCGTCCAGAACTCGACGCCGGTACGCGATGTCGGCGCGGCGTCCGGCACCGTGACATTCTTCCGTTCGCTTGGTGGCGCGGTGGGCATCCAGGCGCTGGGCTTCGTCTTCCAGGATCGCATGACGGCGGCCGTCAACAGCGGAATAAAAGACGTCGTCACGAAGGCGATTGGGAAGGACGCTACCAGCCCGGCGCTGGCGCAGACCTGCGCCACGCTGGCGCAGGGTGCGCAGAACGGCACCGTCACGACCGATGCCCTACAACAGGCCGTCAATACAAACGTTTGTCCCGAAACGGCCAAGGTATTCCTTGATATCAGCACGCTGGCGAATTCCCACGGCGGCACGATGGATGTCAGGGATTTTCAGTCGCAGGACTTCTTCCGACCGCTGGTGTCGAACGCGATCGCCGACTCGATCGGTCGCCTATTCCTGATTGCGGGGTTCATCTCGATCCTGTCGATCATTACCGTGCTGTTCATGAAGGGCACGAAATTGCGCACCCGCTTCGACGAGGCTACCCCCGAAGGCCACTCGGGTGTAGGCGAAGACGAGGACTGACACGCATCCTTCGCCGTCATCCCTGCGACTGCGCGCAGGGCAGGCTGTGCGCGGAGCGAGCGAAGCGAGTGCCGCGAAGCGGGTCATGCTGCGCGGAGCGAAGCGGAGTCGCAGTACGCAGGACCTGACTAAATGGGCACGGACCATCTGACTAAATGGGCACGTGAGGCTTGGCCAAATGGGCATAAAGCGCCCATGAGACGGCTGGACGCCCGATCAGCCAAGACAGGAGAGTGACAATGTCTCTGCCGCCTGACCGCGGCGAAGACGGTCTCCCGACCAGGGGATGCCGTCCCAACTCGGTGTTTGATCCAGACTGCTCGGCATTATCCATTGCCAGGTCGCAGGGTCCTGGTCAGGCGTCGACGGTCTGTTTGTCAGCCAGCTATAGAAATAGGTTCCGACTTCGTTGTTGTTCTGTTTGATTGTTACTATCCACCAATCAGAGCCGGGGGAATTGCCCTCGCCGATATCGACCATCACCACGTTTTGTTCGTTGAGGTGTTCACTGTCGAATTGCGGCGCGAGCCACTTCATTACCGCGGATGTCGGCCCAACACACTTCAGCGCGGCAGGTGACGCCGACGGCGTTGGACTGGTCGCTGACACCACAGGCAGAGACGCTGACGACATTGAAGGTGTCGGCTCGGGACTAATAGCTGACAACACCGGCGAGGGCATGGACGGCGGCTCTACCCCATTCGGTCCAGTACAACCGGTTGCGAACAGCGCAAGAAACACTGACGCCGGAATGAAAACCATCCGTAGCCTATTCATCCGAGTTCCCTTCTGAAGACGCGACGGTCACCCGACGCGTTATCGATGTGACATTTGACCAAAGGATGGACGCCACCCACAGCGTCCACCCGACGATGAACGGGGCGGCCATCTGCAGTTGCTCCAGCACGTCCCGCCAGCCGCCACCACCGCTCAAACCGTAACCGAATGCGAGGGATCCGGCAAGCACAAACGCTGCAATGCCCGCCATACCTGGACGTCGGTCACCTGGACGCAGAGCCCACCAAAGCGCCAGCCCGACACCAACCGCCAAGACGACTGGCATGATCGTTGGCCAAAGCGAATCCGGCAGCAACGACGGGTGATTTTCCTGCGCGAGCTTTACACGGATTATCCATTCCAGGCCGGGCTCGGTCAGGAATATTACTACTACAGCAAGCCCGAAGCCCGCGGCGATAACCCGGTGTTTCGGCACCAGCACCATCATCAAGACGCCGAGGACAATATAGATGACCGCCGCGATATGGCCGCCAAGGATGTAACTGGTACCACCAAAATCCGGAAAGATTTCATTGACGCCTGGGATGACGCCAAACGCCCAACCCAACCCTTTGTCGTGGAGCTGGATTAGCAACTTGATTAGCCCCGAGAAAGCCACAAGTGCGCCACCGGCAACCGCGCCGATCATGGGCAGTTGGCGCCACGCGTGACCGTGTCGCGGAACCGTCCCAATCATCACTACCCAGCCAAGAGTGAACAACCCGGACGTCAACAGGTAATAAACCCACAACGGGGAAAACCCAAAACCACTAAAGGCACAACTGCCGGCCAAAAACGCAGCCAGTGTCAACACCAACATTGTGACGACCTTAACAACCATGCCGCCAGACCGGCCCAGCCACACGCAAAGCGCAAGCCCGATGACTATCGCCAGCGGAAGCAACAACATCAGAATTGTGAAGCTGAGTTGGTAAGGGCGTGGCATCGTCCAATGCATCAGCACCGTGAAATACTCAAGGCCCGGCTCCAGCAAGAACACCGCAGTCGCTGCCAAACCGACCGCCACGACTAACATAAAACGCTTGACGGCCATCAAAGCCATAAGCACACCTAAAGCCAACCACACCAGCCCTGCCACCACACCAGTGATGTGCACATACACCCCGGTATGACGCCCAAACATCATGAATCCGGGCGCTACGCCGAATATCCAGGCAGTCTTAGTCACAAAGCCTTGAATGATCACCGTCGCCACGCCGGACGCCGCCACCAACGCCCCACCGATTCGGGCGCCAACCAACGACGGTCCATTTGATGCCAAACCTGTTCTCATACTTCACCTGCTATCGTCAATTTCGCCTTTAGTCACCCATCATGCAGCCGAGCGCTGCATGGGCGGCCAACAGCACATTCTCATCGTCTTGCGACAATTCCGGGTGCTTGCCGTAAGGATCCACAATGGCGGTGTCATAAGGTATCTCCTGCCAGGTGGACGGGTCGTTATCACCGATCTTCGCCACGTATGTTTTCAATGGACCCTGCTGGGAGATATCCCCGGCGCGTCCAATCCAACTAAATGAGAAAGCTTGCTGACCGGCCCCGGCATCTACCACAGCGGTTCTACCCAGATCAATGGTCGAACCCGGAAGGGTCGCGGTAGCCGCCACACTGGTCATCGCCGCAAGCAGGCCAGAATCCGGCGTTTTGCATTGCAGAGTCAACGGCACAGAGGACTCAGAAGCCGAAGTCGACATCGGCGGCACTGACCCAGAACCCGGCTGGACGGCGCAGCCGCTGAGCAGCCCTGCCATCAGCGCCATGAATGGTACCAACGAACCGACAATGCGTTTGTCCATCTAAGCGTCCTTCCTAATTGTTGAGCGTGCCGCCAAGGCACGGAATCACCAGACGCTGGGCGGCCTTGCACAGCAACCCCCCCCAGGTGCATCCAAATCTACCCCCCCCCCCTCTTGGTGTTTGTCAACACCAGGGAGGTTTGATGGCTTAGACGCGGTCGCCTTCGCGGCCGTGGAACGCGTCCATGCTGTTGTTGATGCCGAAGAAATCGGCCACCGTGTCCAGCAGCTTCACCGGTAGCATTCGCAGCGGCGGGATGGTGTTGACGAACCACGGCTCGACCAGTGCTGAACGTCCGTTTTCTATTGCGTTCAGCGTCGCCGCCGCCACATACGTCGGCCGCAAGATCGGCAGCAGGAACGAGAAACGCGTCGTCACGCCGTCGAACATTCCGGTGCTCATGAAATACGGCGTCACCACCAAGGTTTGGACGGCACTACCTTCGGCACGCAACTCGTTTCGCAGCGACTCATTGAAACCGAACGCGCCGAACTTGCTGGCGACGTAATCCGTCATTCTGGCCGGGCCAATCAGGCCGGCGGCGCTCGAAATCGTCACCACCGTGCCCCAATTTCGCTCGATCATTCCAGGCAGAAACGCGCGCGTCACCCAGAACAGTGAATGCAGATTCACCTGCAACGTGCGCTCGATCGAATCGGGGTTGTTTTCCAAAAGGGGACGCCCGGAAACCACGCCGGCATTGTTTACAAGAATATCGATATCGCCGGTTTCTTTCGCCGCTTCGTCGACAGCGCCACGCTCGGTGACGTCGACAGCAATCGCCCGCGCATTGCACCCGTGGCCTTTGATTATCGCCACCGTCGCCTCGGCGCGTTCCAGGCTCAAATCCCACACCACAACCTCGGCAGCGCCACGCTGTGCCGCGCCGCAAGCGATCAGTCTGCCGAAACCAGAACCGCCACCCGTCACCAAAACCCGGCTGCCGTCAAATGTCATTTTCGTCATTGTTTTCTCCTTTTAGTATCGCAATTCAGAGTTCGTTCCACCACGTCCAGGCGCGGGCGCACCAGTCGATCGGCAGACGGTGCAGGACGCGGCCGCCCAGCATCATAACTTTGGCGTACGCGTCACGCGGGACGCCCGGCGGCGGCGCCAGCAACAACAGTCGCTGCGTGGCGACGTTCTGCGGCTGCGTGAACCGCTGTATGCCCTCGGCGCCGTGACGGCGTCCCAAACCCGACGTCTTCATGCCGCCCATCGGCGCGTCATGGCTGGCCCACGCCGCCGCATAGCCCTCGTTGATGTTCACT
>Ga0123357_10009310_pt1 | contig 12384 bp, 10 predicted proteins | sample TergutEmb28metaG_FD_89873 | JGI IMG/M metagenome (GOLD analysis project Ga0123357, IMG submission 89873) | Embiratermes neotenicus P4 segment gut microbial communities from Petit-Saut dam, French Guiana - Emb289 P4 | ecosystem: Host-associated > Arthropoda: Insects > Digestive system > Gut ... | reverse complement strand
TTTGAAGGCGATACGACCTTTGCAGCCACACAGCGCTTGACCTCCTTCAGGGTAAAACGATACGTCGAAATCATCCTCAGGCAAAGGGATTCTGACGTATTTTTGGTAAGGCTGTTTATCATAAACTGCATCAAGCAGCATTATCCTTTGTTTTTCTTTGGAATCAAGGTTGAAAGCGACGTTCGCTTCACCATCAACGCTTTTCACATTCATTGGTTTGCCGCTGTTGATGCTGATTTTTACCGGTTCGGGGTTAAGCGGCGTCTGAGACGTCAGGTTTGAAAAACGGATGTCGGCATTTATTTTTTTATTTTGCCTAAAGTCAAATTTTGCGGAAGCATGAATCGCGTTAGTTAAAGGATTTGCAATCCGGATGTTTTTCATGAAAAAGTAATCTTCATCATAGTTTTGCATCGTGTTGGTATAGGCTCTGACGGTATAATCTCCTTCAGGGATTTCTTCAGGGATAGGTATATATCCGCTAAACGCATCGTTATCGAAACCGACTTTTACACGGCAAACCAACGAATCCCGCGCATCAAACAATTCTACGAAGACGCTTCCTGCCTGCAAATCCGGAACATGAGAAGCTGCATCGACAATGTGGGCGCGAAACCAAATTCGCTCGCCGGAAAGATAGTACGGTTTGTCGGTTTGGAGATAGATTTTTTCTTGGGGAAATTCGCTCAGTTGTCTTTCGAAACGCTTAACGACGCTTTTCAAGGAATCGGCAAGCGGATTTTTGATATTGCCGGTTTGCGGTGAATCTTCTGCAACAGGCTTATAATCCGCAATTGTGTCTGCAACCTGCGCAATAGCATTGGAATCAATATCCGGATTGTAGTCAATGGGTAACATCATGTTAAGACCTGTCAGTGGATTAGAGGAAATCTTGGGAGATAACTTTAACGTATTCTTGTAAGTTCCGTCAGGAAAAATACAAACCGAACTGTCGGGAGTTTCAAGTTGGTTGCGGTATAAACCGATCATTGACCATAAAGCCCAATTCCTTAGTTTTTCTTGTGTAAGCCGCGCCTCGCTGTCGCTTATCGGTTGTCCAAAGCACACAAGCATTATACATGAATCCTTTGGTATAGTCAGCGTTTTGAAATGGTTAACCGGATCAATTGAAATTATACTTTCAGGATTTATTAAATATATTTTGCGAGGTTTAGATTTAATATTGTCTTGCTTGCTTCGATTAAAAATATCAATATCAACATTATTAGTAAGCGTTGTAATCTTATCATCTGCTTCATCAAAGGAAGATAGGAGAAATCCATTTTTATTCAATGAATTATCATACAATGATCTGATAAAATTTGTCACGGAAACGCAATATATCTTTTCTCTGTTTATTTTCCACACATATTCTTGTTTTATGCTTACCGGTTCAAGTTCTGTAAACTTAAATTGAGCATCCCAGTGAGTGGTATGAGTATTGTAATCGTGTATGAACTTATCAAGCACATATTCTATTTGATATCCCGCTTCAAGATTGGTTATTTGCAGCGGAACATGACAGGTAACAGTTAATATATTGGTTTCATGATTGTAGTAATAATAAACCGTTCCGGGGTTTGTAGCAAAGATTGCATTTTTAGCAGGCTTTTTTCCCAATATTGTTTTCCAGAAAAGGTCAATGTCCTCTTTTCGAGCTTTAACTTTTTTAGCCACAGTCACTTCTTCTAATTCACGAATGTGCATGGAGGCGTTAAGGGTTATTGATTTTTGACCTGGTCCAATATCCTTAAAAAAAGGTTGATAGCCTGCATGAGAAACTGCTAATGTGTAACTTCCCGGCCCCGGCATTTTCAGCCGGTAATAACCCATCGAATCGGTTGTGATTCCTACGGTTGTGTTGGTAATAAAAACCGATGCTCCTGCTATGGATTCTCCATCTTCGGTACCTGTGACGCGCCCGCTGACATAACGCTGACTGAATAAAGTTAACGGGACGAACCACAGCAGGGTTATAATGAATAATTTGCGAATGTTCATGATATTAACACAGTTTTATAAAATAACTACAAAGATATTAAATTATTTTATATTAATATTAAGTTTGAATTATTTTGTACTTTTGTATCGTATAAAAATCATTATTTTATGACCTCCACAAACAAACTTATAGTTGGCAACAAACTCAGAATGAAAAAATATCCGTTTTTTATTATTGGTTTGCTTCTCTGTTCCGTTATGGGATCGGCGCAATACCGGAATACAACGGATGAACAGAAAAAAGAAATAGTAAATAAGATTTTACAGACTTCGGGTAATGTGAATACCATGCAATGCGATTTTACGCAAGTGAAAGAATTATCCTTTGTGGGGGATAAAGTAACTTCCGAAGGGAAGATGTTTTATAAAAAAACGAACAAGATTCGTTGGGAATACGTTAAACCCTATCGTTATGCTTTTTCAACGGATGGGAAAAACGTACGTATGACTTCAGGCGACAAAACGACTATCATGCCCGATAATCAAAGGAAATTGTTCGTTGCGGTTTGTAATATAATGCTTAGCAGCGTCGGCGGAACAGGTTTGGTTGATTCGCCCGATTTTGATACGGCTTTTTTTATGGGAAGCGACGATTATAAAGTGATTTTTACTCCTAAGAAAAAAGAAGTGAAAAACTTGTTTTCGTCTATACAGTTATATGCTGGCAAAGCGGACAATCGTATCCGTTCGGTAGAATTGGTCGAAAAAAGCGGCGACAAGACAACAATTACGTTGAAAAACATTCAGTTGAATACGTCTATCAATGACGCAATATTCTCCCAATGATATAATTTCCTTAATATGAAACATTTTCTGCTTTTCTCCATTACAAAATATTTTTTATTTTTCGTCATGCTTATTTGGATGGCAGGGTGTTCTTCGGTTGCACCTCTCGTTAATCGGACAACTGATGCACAACAATCAAATTTTGTTGTTTGGACGGCAGATTTACGTTCGGATGAACAAAAAAACAGCTATAACATTGTATTGAAAACGCAGGATAAAAGTTTTTCAGGCATTTGTATCCTGAAAAAAAACGGCGGCGAATGGCGCGGAACGCTTATCAATGAAATGGGTGCAAAAGCATTTGATTTTATCGTTACAGATAAAAAGTGCGAGCTGCTCAACGTAATTTCTATGATGAATAAATGGTACATAAAAAAGACAGTCGCATCGGATTTGTATTTCCTTTTCAATGCCGACAATGCAAAAGCTCCTTTCCAAAAATATCTCGAGCGATTTGAACAGGATGGGATTAAGGTTGTTAACTATCAAAAGAAACAGATTGCAGTTAAATCCGATGCCATTTTGTTGATAAATAGACGTCGCAATCTACAATATGAATTGAAGAAAATACTTGAAACAGAATCTGATAAAACGATTATGTAAATGTTAAAAGATACTTTTTTCACGATACTTTCGTCTAATGGTATAGAAAACGGTAGCGTTTACCGCATAGCGCTCAATGGCTCTCATATCATCTTTAAGGCTCATTTTGCCGGTAATCCGATAATGCCTGGTTCCTGCATCTTACAAATGATAAAAGAACTTGCTTCGGAATATTTTGAGTGGAAATTTTTTATCTGCTCCGTCAAAAATATGAAATTCCTGCATGCCGTAATTCCGTCGGAATCACCGGAAATTTTCGTGCAACTGACTTTTAACCAGCAAGAAGATGGACGAATTAAAGTAACGGCGCTTTTGTATGACAGTGATAAAATATATACTAAATCGGCGCTTTTGCTGAAAAAATAAAAAAAATTATTAACTTTACAATCTTTTTCACAAAGTCAATAAAAAGTAAAAATGAGAGTTGGATGGATGATTATTTATTAATTGTTGCATGAATTATGGGAAAACCCCGAAAAGTAGCGCTATTCTATTACACCCAGACGGGGCAGGCGCTTCGCATTGCCGATAAAATCTGCGAACCGTTAGAAGAAGCAGGCTGCGAAATTGTACGTAAAGAAATTATACCGGAGAAATCCTATCCGTTTCCATGGTCGTCCATGAGTTTTTTTCAGGTTTTTCCCGAATCGCGTCTCGGCGTGCCCTGCAAGTTGAAACCGATGGATTTAAGTGATGTAGAGGATGCAGACCTCGTGATTATCGCAGGTCAAAGCTGGTACTTATCGTGGTCGATACCAATCCATTCGTTTTTCCTTTCGGAAGAAATGCGAAACTTTCTGAAGGGACGCAACATCGTCGTGAGCATGGGATGCCGCAATATGTGGGTCATGACGCAACAAAAGACGCGCGAATATATCCGTGAGATTGGTGGAAATTATGTCGGTTTCATTTCTTTGCAGGACATGGCTCCGAACTTAGTCAGCGTGATTACAATTATCCGTTGGCTTTTTTACGATAAAAAAAACGCTACGCGACTACTGCCCGCCGCAGGAGTTTCGCCCGAAGATATTAATAACGCAACGATTTTCGGACAGATAATTTATGATGCTTTGGAACGGAATGATTTTTCGGAAATGCAAGAAAAACTGATGGAAAAGAATGCCGTAACTTTTCTTCCAACCATCTATTTTATCGAAAAGAACGGTTTCAGGCTATGGGGACAATGGGCAAAGTTTATCCTGAAAAAAGGCACATACAATGATCCGAAACGAGAACCGTACTTACGCATATTTTGCGCCTATCTGTTTTTTGTGTTATATGCAGTATCTCCTGTCGGAATGATCTTTTTCTATTTGACTTATCCGTTCCGGCGAGCATCGTTGAAAAAAGCAAAGCGGAAAATGTGTTATGAACTTAATTAAAAAATATATATGAGTAATAATGTTTATATAAACCGCTTTTCGGCATTTTTTCCTAACGATCCTGTTGAAAATGATGATATGGAGCAATATATCGGGTTGGTTAATGCAAAATCGTTGCTGGCAAAGCGATTGATACTTGGAAAAAACGGAATCAAAACCCGTTATTATGCGCTGAACAAATCAGGCGAAGTGACGCATACAAGTGTTCAGATGGCGGCTAATGCCGTTAACAGGCTTATGGATGAACAGTTAACGTTGGACAAGATTGATTTGCTTACTTACGGAACTGCTTCGCCGGAACAAGTGATGCCGTCGCAGGGCGTGATGGTGCACGGCGAACTGAAAGGCAGCCGGCATACGGAAGTTGTCTCTTTTGCCGGATCATGCTGTGCGGGAATGCACGCGCTGAAGTATGCCTGTTTTTCAATCATGGCAGGCGATTCAAAGAATGCAGTATGCGTTACGTCCGAACGACTTTCGGCGTGGATGCGGGCTCGCTACTTCGAAAAAGAATCCGAATTAATCAACCAACTAAGTAATAAACCGATATTGGCATTCGAAAAGGAGTTTCTGCGCTGGATGCTGTCTGATGGAAGCGTAGCTGTGCTGGTGCAGGATAAACCTGCTGAAAACGCTTTATCTTATCGAATCGAATGGATAGAGCTCACTTCTTTTGCTAACGAAATCGAAACCTGTATGTATGCCGGAGGCGAGAAAAATGACAAAGGCGATTTGGTCGGATGGGCGCAGTTCCCTGAAGCAGAATGGCTGAACCAATCGCTTTTCTCTCTTAAACAGGATACAAGACTGCTCGATGAGTATATAGTCAAATTAGGCGGCAGATTTTTACATGACATAGTCGCTAAACGAAATTTTGACCCTGCTTCGATAGATTGGTATTTGCCGCATCTGTCATCCATGTATTTTGAAGAAAAAATTGAAAGGGAGTTGGCTCTATATAATTACGATATACCTAAAAGCAAATGGTTTGTCAATCTTCCTACGATCGGGAATGTAGCTTCTGTCTCCCCGTTTGCGATGCTGGAAGAGTTGAATCGGTCGGGACGCGTTAAAAAAGGCGACCGCATTTTATTGATGGTGCCTGAAAGCGCCCGCTTTTCGTATGCGTATGCTTTGTTAACGGTTTGCTGACAATTTAAGAATTAAAAATCAGGAATAAAAATGAAGACAGAAGACGTTCCGCAAGACTTGCAATATTTTAAGGATAATGTAATCCGCGACGTGATGTATGCCATTGATGAAAACGGTCATTATACAACGGTCGTCAGCGACGGATGGAGCGTTAAAAATGATGCTTTGGGCGCTGTTTGGGACGATATTCGCGAACAATGCGAGGAAGTACGCCAACAAGTTCTTGCCCGGAAAATCAGTCCGCTGGCTTACCATATTAAAAAATCATTGCAGTCCGTTGGTATGTTATCCGCATACGCTAAAATTTCAAAACATAAGATTCATAAGCATTTAAAATATGACGAATTTATGAAATTAGATGAGAGTACATTGCAAAAATATGCAGATGCAATGCGAATCACAGTTGAAGAATTAAAACGTGTGGATGAATGGAAATAGCTTTTGAACACCGTCCTGCCGCCCACTGCGAAAATGGAGTAACAGCCAATCTGTTGCGATATTACGGATACGATTACTCCGAACCTTTGATTTTTGGATTAGCCGCTTCGCTTTATTTTGTACATTTGCCGTTTATTAAGCTGGCAGGATTCCCTGTTACCTCTTTTCGCCCTCTGCCTGGCGTTATTTTCTCGCGCGTAACACGATTGCTCGGATTTAAAATCCACAAAAAAATATTTTTAAATAAGAAAAATGCGGTTAAAGAATTGGACAATTTGCTGGAAAAGGACATTCCGACAGGATGCGTGGTCGGTATGTACTACTTGCCTTACATGCCGTTGGAATACCGGTTTCATTTTAATGCGCATAACGTTTGCGTAATCGGAAAAGAAGACGACAATTACCTGCTTAGCGATCCGGTCGCAATGGAAAAAGTGATCATTGCATCTCGTGATTTGCTTCGCGCCCGATTCGCAAAAGGAACTTATCCGCCGCTGGGTAAGCTGTACAGGATAAAGTCTTTGCCTAAAAAAGAACCGGACATGAATAAACTGGTACGTAAAGCCATACTTAAAAATTGCCACCGGATGATTCATGAACCGGGGCCTGTGCCTTATGTCGGCGTGAATGCTTTTAAGCATCTTGGCAACAAAATTCCCAAATTTCCCAAGATATACGGCGAAAGGAAAGCGGCTTTGCACTTGGCGCAATTAATCCGCATGATGGAAGAAATAGGAACGGGCGGAGCTGGATTTCGTTTTCTTTATGCGGCTTTTCTGCAAGAAGCATCTGAAATAACAGGCATTAACGATTTAAATGATTTTTCGCAAAGATTAACGGATATCGGCGACCAATGGCGAATATTTGCCTCGGAAGCCGGACGTATTTATAAAAAACGCTCATCGGAAAATGTCGATTATCAAACAATCGGCGACCGGTTAAAGGCAATAGGCAAACAGGAAGAGTTGTTTTTTACCGAATTGGAAAAATTGATTAAAAGTCATTCTTAACAATGACCGATCCAGTCATCTATATAAAAGACTTGCGCAAAACATACCGTCAGGCTTCGCATCCTTCGGTCGACGGCTTAACGCTACAAGTGGAAAAAGGTATGTTTTTCGGACTGTTGGGTCCGAACGGCGCGGGTAAAACAACGACTATCTCTATCTTATGCGGATTGCTTTCGTATGAAGCAGGGCAGGTCGTGATTCACGGATTGGATGTAAAACGAAATATGACCGGCATCAAACCGCTCATCGGAATTGTTCCGCAGGATGTAGCGCTGTATCCCGAACTGACGGCAATCGAAAATCTTCATTTTTTCGGCGGTATGTACGGACTTTCACCGGTCGAACTAAACAACCGGATAGAAACCTACCTGCATGATTTTGGTCTGACGCCGCATAGCCGCATGAAATTAGCTCATCTTTCCGGAGGAATGAAGCGTCAGGTGAATCTGATTGCAGCGCTCTTGCACAAACCGAAAGTGTTGTTTTTAGACGAACCTACTGTCGGGGTAGATGTCCATTCGCGCCAGACGATTATAGAAAATCTGCAAACCCTTCACCGAAACGGTATGACAATCGTATATACTTCACATAATATGAAAGAAGCCGAACAGTTGTGCACGCATGTAGCGTTGATTCATCATGGAAAAGTAGTTTGTGAAGGAATTCCGGACGAATTAATCGCTGAAGCGTCGGTATCATCCCTTGAAGAGCTGTTCATTCGAAATACGACGCCAGAAATATAAGCAGAAAGGAAAAAAGTATGAAAAATTTTGCAAACCTGTTACATAAAGATTTCCTGCTGCTGATTCGTGATTTTTGGGGCGTAGTACTGCTCTTTCTGATGCCTTGGGCATTGGTGGTACTGATGACTTATCTTCAGGATAGTACGTTCCGTTCGGTAAATGAAAATCGTATTCCGTTGTATCTGCTTAACAACGACAACGATTCGTTAGGCATTATGGTCAGCCGCCAGATATTGGTAAGCAATATTTTTGATGTAACAACCAGCGTAAATGGTCGGCAACTTTCTGAAAAAGAGGTTGAAAGCGCTGTTTCAAAAGGCGACTATCTTATCGGTATCATTATTCCGGCGAATGCTACGATTCATTTACGCAACCATGTCCAACGAGAAGTTGAACGGGCATTCAACGGCGAAGAACCGGATGATTCGATAACAGATCAACAGCTTGAAATAAAAATGCTTATCGATCCTACGACCAAAGAATCTTTTCGTCTTTCACTCAACCGCGCCATACGGGAAAATGCGCTAATCGTACAAAATCAACTGCTGCTTTCCGAAATTTCGCGGCAAGTGAACCGCATTGTTCCCATACAAATAAACCTGGATATGGTTTCCGGAGAAATAATAGCGATTGACGAATCATACGCCCAGTCAGGCAAGTCGAACATCATGCCTAATTCCACCCAGCACAACGTTCCCGCATGGAGTATGTTTGCTATCTTTTTCATCGTTATCTCGTTAGCCGGAAACATGATACGCGAGCGTGAAATCGGCTGTTTCGATCGTTTAATGACGATGCCCTGTTCTTTTCACCTGTATTTATTAAGCAAGGTAGGCGTTTACTTTTGCGTGTGCCTGTTGCAATTGACCCTGATTATTCTTACCGGCATGTATATCATCCCATTGTTCGGATTACCGGCTTTGAAACTTGGACACAGTTTGCCGGCTTTGGCGGCAATGTCCGTATCATCACCCTTAGCAGCTATCGGTTATGGGTTAGCCATTGGGAGCATTGCACGCACCAACCAGCAGGCGAGCATATTCGGAGCTGTATCCGTTGTAATATTCGCAGCTATCGGCGGCGTGTGGATTCCAACCTTTATTATGCCGCACTTTATGCAAATCATCAGCAAGGTTTCACCATTGAACTGGGGATTGAACGGATTCAACAACATCTTCGTCCGCGATAGCGGCTTAATCGAAGTCCTACCCTATTTTTCCGCATCCATCCTGTTTTTTTTAATTACTATTCTAATTTCATACTACATCAATCGCCAAAAAAGTAGATTCGGTGATGGTAAATAATCTAAAATATATGTATTTAAACATTAAATATATGTTAAAATGATTTTTGGAAGTTCCCTTATATGAACATTTTTTCTATTCATCATGTATTACTTTTTACCTTCTAAATAGTCAAAAATCCGCGCCAAAACATAAAATGTTCTCCGCTTGCAGATAACGTGTCCATGGCTTGGCGGGCGGGGGTTCGCAAAGGCTCGAACGGGAGGCGAACCCCAAAAATCCTTCGAAGTGTCACATGAGACAGCGCCCCGCCTGACGCCAAACCTCTTGTTGTGGGCAGTCTTTTTTGTAATATTTTGCCATTTTTCCTGAGTAATAGTCTGTTTATCTGGAAAAACAAGTTTTTACTTCTGTTTACATAGCTACCGCCATAGTTACCACTCTCTTACTGATGAATTTAAAATATTTCTTCCGATTGTAACATCAATATATGTTTATTTGTTAATTCTACACCTCTCTTGTCTCGTGTATTTTGAAATAGCCCTACCTCATGGATTAACGACCACTTATAAAAAAGAACTTCCTTATCTTCCCAACATGCAGGGACAAGCGGATATTGTTATGGAAGACCTTTCGCTACCGGAACGATTGATTTTGCCGGTGAAGAAAATACTGAAAAATCAATGATGCATTAGGAATTGACTGACGACTGTATTTTTATTCCTTTTTTTTGCTATTGTATATTTTTATGTGCCCCCAATTTTTACCTGATTTTATACGATACAAAGTCATTTCGCTTACTCCAAACTGCCGTGCCAATATTTTCATTCGCGTTTTTCGGGTTGGGTCTAAGAGTATCTTCTTTAAAAGCATGACTTGGGTCGATGTCAATTTGTTGCCTTGATGTTGCCGTTTTGCCTTTATTGCTGCAAGCTGTTTTTTCCGCGAAGCGATGACATACGGACTTTTTTTGCTGTGTGCCAACATTTCAGCGCATGTAGCCCACTTTAGATTCTCAACAAAATCGTTACTTCTGTTGTAGTTCAAGTGCAAAACATAGACTTGTTCCTCAGAAGTCTTCGGAATAAAATACTCCGCAACAAGTTTATATAAAAAACAGTGTTTGTATCGAAATTTGTTGTTCTCACCACGAACCCTGTAACGCCAAATTCTGTATCCGTCTTGTTTGCTTCCTCCCACAAATCGACCCGCCTCTATTTTGTCAGTAAAACTTACAAACCTTCCATAGTTTGAAATTGCGTAACGATATTGAAACTTATCTTCTAAAAAAATTTCTTTGAATGTTTCTGTTGGATAAAATTGTAACATATTTTTCTGTATTGTTTTCTCTCATTGTTTTATTTCCTCTTTAATTCGTCGGCTGAGCTGTCAGCAAAATTGCCTCCCACTCATAAACATGCGTTCGTTTCCGCTTGCAAAAATAACTAAAAGAAATAGTAAAAAATATTATTTGTACGATTTTTTTCTGATAATCGTAAAATTATTATAAAATTAGAAGTTTTGCCGTTCATATCCTACGTGTAATCCTATTTATCGTATATGTCTATTTCTCTCCGTATTATTTTTCAAATCAATCATTTTTTATTATCTTTGCAAATTGAAAATTATTCACATAACTTATTCGGAAATGATTCTTTTTTTCAAAACAAGCGTCCATTCGATTATTGCAGTAGAAACACAGCTGAAACTATCGAAAACAGATAGCAAGAAATTAGTTTGGCTGTTTGGTAATGCCGAATTTCTACAAAAGAAAAATATAGACGCTTTTTTAATCGGACCTCGCAGGGAAATGATTACTCCTTGGAGCACAAATGCGGTCGAGATTACTCAAAACATGGGTATTAGCGGAATCAGCCGGATAGAAGAATTTTTTATTGTGCCGGATAGAACCGCAAGCTATGACCCGATGCTGCAACGAATGTACAGCGGAATCGGACAGGATGTTTTCACTATTAATAAAAAACCGGAAGCGATTGTTACCATCGATGATATCGCGTATTATAATCAACTGGAAGGTTTGGCTTTAAGTCAGGATGAAATAGAATATCTGAACAACGTAAGTAAAAAATTAGAACGCAAACTTACCGACAGCGAAGTTTTCGGTTTTTCGCAAGTCAACTCCGAACATTGCCGGCACAAGATTTTTAACGGTATTTTTATTATCGACGGAGTAGAAAAAGAATCTACGCTTTTCGACTTGATTCGCAGGACTTCACAACTCAATCCCAATCGCCTGGTATCGGCTTACAAAGATAATGTTGCTTTTAACGAGGGACCTGTTGTCGAGCAATTTGCTCCTCTTTCGGGTGATAAACCGGATTATTTTGCCGTGAAGAATATCGAAACCGTCATTTCACTGAAGGCGGAAACGCATAATTTTCCAACGACCGTCGAACCGTTTAACGGCGCATCGACAGGAACCGGCGGAGAAATCAGAGACCGGCTGGGCGGCGGAAAAGCGTCGTTACCCCTTGCAGGAACAGCGGTTTACATGACTTCATATCCTCGAACGGACGAAAACAGGGAATGGGAAAATGCAATGACTGCCCGGAAATGGCTCTATCAAACGCCTGCTCAAATTTTGATTAAGGCTTCAAATGGCGCTTCCGATTTTGGAAATAAATTTGGTCAACCTTTGATTTGCGGTTCTTTACTGACATTTGAGCATGAAGAAAACCGCAAGAAATTTGCTTACGATAAAGTAATCATGATGGCGGGTGGCGTTGGATTTGCCAATAAACGAAACGCTTTGAAAGGAGAACCGAAGACGGGAGAAAAAGTGGTGGTTTTGGGCGGCGATAATTATCGAATCGGTATGGGCGGCGGTTCTGTATCCTCAGTTGCCACAGGAGAATATTCCGGTGGGATTGAACTCAATGCCGTGCAACGCGCTAATCCCGAAATGCAGAAAAGAGTTTCAAATGTGATCCGAACCTTGTCGGAATCAGAAGATAACCCGATTGTTTCCATTCACGACCACGGCGCCGGCGGTCATCTAAACTGC
>Ga0123357_10009309_pt1 | contig 12385 bp, 4 predicted proteins | sample TergutEmb28metaG_FD_89873 | JGI IMG/M metagenome (GOLD analysis project Ga0123357, IMG submission 89873) | Embiratermes neotenicus P4 segment gut microbial communities from Petit-Saut dam, French Guiana - Emb289 P4 | ecosystem: Host-associated > Arthropoda: Insects > Digestive system > Gut ... | reverse complement strand
TTGATGAGAAGTGAAAGACTGGGGTGAAAGCGTGAGTGAATTAATGATTGTAAAAAAACAATTACAAGAAACTGTACACAGTACTGTCTTGCTGGGTGTTTTTGCCTTTTGTGTATGTTGTATTCTAATTTGTCTCGTGTGTTTTGTTCCTAGTTTTAAGTTGTCTTTTGTGTAATTGGAGTTGGTTGACCGTGTGCATTGTTGTAGTTGTCTTTTGTGTGTTGTTAACTTATGTGTATTTGTTGTACTATGTGAGCATTGCTTTCTTTTACTTTAGATGCCGGACTGCTGGCTAGAAGTCAGTATTCGGAAGGTCCTGCAACCGGCCATCTCGACACAGTTTTTTTTTGGTTTCCCTGTGCCTAAAAGCAAATGCTGAGATGGTTCCCAAGATTCCAAGTTGCCACTACATGCTTCTCATGTAGCCCTCCCGATTTGAATTTATTAGTAACCTATTTCATGTTTGATTTACATGTAAAATAACCACTGCCACTGGGTAACAACCCAATTGTAGTAAATAATATTATTATTATTACATAATACATACATACACATTTACTCTATATATTATTGTATTTGCATAAAACATAAAAAATATGCCCTTAATTTGAGCGCGTTTTAGACAAATACTCATTTTTATTAATGTTTTCTTTTGCTGTAGTTAGTATCTATTGAATTAGCTAACCTGTTATTCTTTCTTATAACGTTGAGCGGAATATTATCGAGTGGAAGCTAATAGTTTTTGTTGCAATGCATTTTGTGAATGTTTTAGGTTACAGTTCAAGTACGTTTCTTCAGTTATATTGATACGTTGTACCTTTTTGCCAATTTTCAGTTCATGTCCTATAAATTATGTTTGCGTGGTATGCGGTGTGCTTCTTAGTAAATTCTTGTGATGTTGGTGTGATCTAGACGCGGAATCAAATGAACTAATACACAAAAAATCCAAGAGCTTCTCAATAATCTGTAGACGCAATAGCGGAAGCACAACACAAAGGTTACAATTAAATGTTGAAATAGATTTATAATGCACGTTGTTGACTGATGTGGCGACATTTTGCTCCCAACCAGTGGTCAGGATCACCAGAGGTTTCGCAATGGTAATGTTGGCATATGTCCCTGTTAACGCTTCGGAAACTTTGAAACTTTCATGAATCTTGTTGATCTGAACGCATTTCTCAACATGATACCTGTCTCAGTGTGAGCGGAATTTGAGTTGTGTGAGTCAGGTTACGTAATGAAAAGCTGTATGTGTCAGTGACTGTTCACAAAATTCTACATATTCACACTACATTTCTATCATTACGGTTTATCAAGTAGCCCTGTTATATTGGGTTGTTATTTATATCTTAGAGCATTCTGTAAATCCAGGCGGCTTTCAGTCTTAATGAGCACTGCATAATTTCTTACGAATTTTTAAAATTAACGTTTTCCATATTTTGTTACAATGGTTAGGAACTTGTTTCACATTTCATGCTTTAGTTTATCCCTGAAATCTGCTAATGTGTGCCCGTTTTCAAAGAGATAATTTCTAGTCTAAAATGTCAGGTGTTCCATGAATTTATTTTTGTGTATTACGTGACACTATTCTTTTGCTCACAGTAGGTCTGATTGTGAGATATCTGCAGGCCTTTCAAGTACTGGTGTCAATATGTGATTGTGAGATATCTGTAGGCCTTTCAATTACTTGTGTCAGTGTGTGATTGTGAGATATCTGTAGCCCTTTCAATTACTTGTGTCAGTGTGTGATTGTGAGATATCTGTAGGCCTTTCAATTACTTGTGTCAGTGCCTGATTGTGAGATATCTGTAGGCCTTTCAATTACTTGTGTCAATGTCTGATTGTGAGATATCTGCAGGCCTTTCAATTACTGGTGTCATTGTCTGATTGTGAGATATCTGCAGGCCTTTCAACTATTGGTGTCAGTGTCTGATTTTGAGATATCTGCAGGCCTTTCAATTAATTGTATTAGTGTCTGGTTGTGAGATATCTGCAGGCCTTTCAATTACTGGTGTCAATGTCTGATTTGAGATATCTGCAGGCCTTTAAATTACTGGTGTCTATGTGTGATTGTGATATATCTGCAGGCCTTTCAACTATTGGTGTCAGTGTCTGATTTTGAGATATCTGCAGGCCTTTCAATTACTTGTATTAGTGTCTGGTTGTGAGATATCTGCAGGCCTTTCAATTACTTGTATTAGTGTCTGGTTGTGAGATATCTATAGGCCTTTCAATTACTTGTGTCAGTGTGTGATTGTGAGATATCTGCAGGCCTTTCAATTACTTGTGTCAGTGCCTGATTGTGAGATATCTGTAGGCCTCTCAATTACTTGTGTCAATGTCTGATTGTGAGATATCTGCAGGCCTTTAAATTACTGGTGTCAATGTGTGATTGTGAGATATCTGCAGGCCTTTCAACTATTGGTGTCAGTGTCTGATTTTGAGATATCTGTAGGCCTTTCAATTACTTGTATTAGTGTCTGGTTGTGAGATATCTGCAGGCCTTTCAATTACTGGTGTCAATGTCTGATTTGAGATATCTGCAGGCCTTTTAACTATTGGTGTCAGTGTCTGATTTTGAGATATCTGCAGGCCTTTCAATTACTTGTATTAGTGTCTGGTTGTGAGATATCTGCAGGCCTTTCAATTACTGGTGCCAATGTCTGATTGTGAGATATCTGCAGGCCTTTCAATTACTGGTGCCAATGTCTGATTGTGAGATATCTGCAGGCCTTTCAATTAGTGGTGTCAATGTCTGATTTTAGATATATGCAGGCCTTTCAATTACTGGTGCCAATGTCTGATTGTGAGATATCTGCAGGCCTTTCAATTATTGGTGCCAATGTCTGATTGTGAGAAACATGCTGGCCCTTCAATTACTGGTGTCAGTGTCTGATTTAATCCAAAGAACATTGTTACTACCCACGCTAAATTTCGATACTTATTTCGAATAACTTACACTTATATAAAATTATAGAAAAATTTTCCACCTCTAAGCTGATATGTGTTATGGGAATCCCCGGAACTTTGAATTCTTTTATACCGGAAACATTACCTGGGGGACATTTCATGTTGTTGTGGCTTAGAGTTCTCTATAATGCTATTTGGAGAATATGTTTGTGTGTGTTAAATATCATTACACCTTGACCAACTTTTACTGCAACGTATCAGATTCTTAATATAATTTATGCTGTGAAAACTTCAGACTTCTTCCATTAACTTATCTGATGCACTGTCTAAGTTGTCTAAGTTGTCTGTCACTTCTAAGAATCTGATTTCTTGCAGCTCTTCTGCTGTTGCCTTGTGATTTCCAGGGTGTGCGTAACGTCTTTAGTTTGATTTATAAAGAACATGCAAAAACACGCCAGTTTTAATGTGTTATTTAATATCTTAGATATTTTACACAACTTGTTCACGTAAGAATTCTTTTGTATGTGAGGTAGTACAGCAGTGTGTTCCATCCGTTTATTAGTCTTGAAACGAAGAAAATATTGTCATAAATGTTACGTTGGTGAAGATGGGGTCAAATCGTGTGATTAGTTTCGGTGTGACATCACTGAGGTTGCATCCCCCGCAGCGCAAGACATGATCATTGATTTTTTCCTGACACTATCTCGGCTGGGAAGGCAGTCTCGCGCGGTCAGTTAGCGGTAATATGCATGTGGTCAGGGTAGTCGGAACGGTTTTTTTTAATGTGTTTTCGCTTTACTGAGAGATGGTTATAATTGCCTACAGTTATAAGTAAACACCGAGTGTTACAGAATGTGGAATTATTTTTTCTGTGTACTGGAATGCAACATCTCTTTGGACTTTAATTTTTATATTTTATAAAATTAATCAGTAATTTTGTAACTTTCGTGTAGTATTGTGCAGTGAATGGAATGGCTATCCAAGCTTACCAACGTGCACAAGCTATTGCAGTGGCGACATTATGTGGCGTCACCATCTCTAATACACTCCAGTCACCAGGCTTCCCTTCATTACCTTCGGCTTCGTAGTGCATAACACGATGATTGCTGTGATGATGATGATTCGAGGATCCTAAATTTACGAGCATTATCGCTCTTTGGATTGAATCTGCCACGTTAAGTTCCGAATTTGAACTAACGTGTTGCAGTTATGTTCGCTTTATAAATTTCTGTAAATCGTGCAGAATATGGGAATGCATTCACAAAAATGATGTCACATCTGAGTCATTTTGTGCCTGAATTATTTTTACTACACCCACAAGCAAAACATTTTAGGTAATAAATTTCTTAAATCTGAAAGAAGGTTTTAGACCAAATGCAGAAAACGGCATAAAGTAAGAAAGGAAACTATGTTTTTTTAATGTTGTGCTATTTCAGCAATGTTTATTAATGTTTTAGCAATTTAGTTACGTACCAACGGTATCACCCTATGTGAACATTATTATGGAAGACCATTTTAATAATATATTAAAAGCCAAGTCGTTCAATTATTTCCTTTACCAAAGTCAGTAGAATAGTGATGTTCATAGAAAAATGACTGTCGTTAGATCAAAACGAACCCCGCAAGTGAATTTTGAGTGAATTGCGCTTGGTCACCTCTGCCATGTAACAAGTTAATGTTTTCATTTCTCCTGACAAGAAGCGGTAAAGGAGACGAGAAGTCAGTTTTGGAATTTATTTTAAGCACTGTTAGTCTCTTGATCGCAATGAAATTGAACCTTAGAGGCAAGTATTCGCGGATCTCCTGGTAAGTTGTCAGGGTTCAGGGGGTCGGAAATGTGAAGTCGGGAGTAACTAACAAACGCCCCCTGTTAGTAACGGAATGTTATGTGGGTAACTGGCGTACTGCACCTTGTGAAACAGAACTTATATTTTATCTCTTGTATTCCGTAAAAATTGAAAATTATATTCATGCCGTAGTTTTATTTGTGAGTAAGTTCAGTGTTTCCAGATTTTCTTGGAAACTGTTCTGTTATTCGGACTAACTCTTAGTTCAAATTTTTAACAATTACTTGATACTCGCATCGTATGGTTCAACTGAAATAAAGCTTGTGTTCAACCCTGTTTACGCAGTTTGCGAGTCGGGAACTGAAGGACGTTATAATCAGGTTGCTAAGTAGACTGTATTAATGCTTGTAAAATCTGGTCTACTGAAGCTATTTTATATACATCATTAGTCTAGGGGTAACTATAGAGTTTTGCAGTTCATACTTGTGTTTACAAATTAAATTAAAAAAGGTTAAAATTTAGTAATTAATCAAAATATACACCTCATCCCACGTTCAATATAACCCAGTACATAGTTAGGTATTTAGAATTTGGATCTCAAATAAGTTTAAGTAATAAACGTTAACTGAAATTTTCCCAACTCTTCGTAGAGGTTACCAAAGAAATACGAAATTTTAAGTACATTCAGCGCAGCTTACCTTGTGTAATTTGAAGCCAAACATGTCTCGTACACATAGTAATGCTTCTTCTGGATATCGTGCCAAGAGCCTTCTCCACTTGTAAAATCCCGACGTATACCGTACTTAGGCAAGAAAAGCGAGCGAATGAGTGAGTAAGGCATTACAGTATGTTCAGGGGAGACAGTGTTCAGTTGGCACAGTTTACACTTATTTGTTTTTTATAATTTTATACTAATGAAACAGAAAAGAAGATGGTAATGGTACCATGTGGCCTTCTTATACTTTGCAAGAAATTATAAAGAAGAAATCTTTCAATTACAGTTCCAGCCACAAGGTGCGTTTTCTAACCTCTGCACGCGTGCCAACTTGTCCCTTTTATGGGGTAGGATGATACAACATAGAGCTTTATTTATTACTATTCAAAAAAATGTTTACTCTCCGTCGAGCACAAATACTGTTCTTCACTTAGATACAGATACATATTTCGGTCATTAACAGGGCCATAAATACAATATTTTAAAGTAAGGTAAAATGCAATACACGTGTATTCACTCGGTGGTATCCCACACTTTTATATTAATTGTTACAATGCAAAACTGTAAAAACTGATTCGCGTTTGGAATGTTCCTTAAACACAGGGGGATATCCTCTATTAAACCATTGTTGTTAAATATGTTGTGGGGAAGCATAAATGACGCTAAAATATTTAACTGCTGACAACATACTGAAACCGATTTACCATCCATACAAAATTAAAGAGGGACATTTAAAATTACATTGAAATTGAAACTCAATACAATTACGTATGTGAAAAAAAACTTCAGAAATCTCCATCTGATACACCCGACTTGCAGTTGGGGCAAATATACCCCAAGGAAATGCCATCATTGAACTTTTCATTCGCACACTTTTGGCATTTGGTGCACTGAATCCACATTTTTCTCCTCTATATATACAAATTAAAAGGCTGGTACTGGCCCCAAAGGTTATTATCGATGCCGACAGATAATAACCACAAATCTTGGGAAACGCCGTCTGACAAGACATCGGTCAGCTCTGCCAGCAAATCCGACTTCCTCACGACCTCGATCGTGATCCCTGGGCAATGCAACTTTAGTTGTAGCAGAGAGGAGCTGATGATGGCGAGTCCTCGGCGCCTCAAAACCGAGACCTTCGGCTAAGGGAGCATACCCGTACAGAAAACGGTCATGTTTGGAGGCCCCGAGGTTAGCTACCACCAAACTTACTCAGCGAGGGACTGGTTATCCATCCTGAGGACACCCTACCCAACTCAGAATCTCCAGTGGAAGCACAGGACTGATTCACAAATGGCAACTAACGCGAGAAAGACGACAAAGAATACAGGTTTAATGAAAATATGCGTTTGGAATGTCAGAGGTTTATATGGCAAATAGAAACTGCTGCAGGAAGAATTAAAAAAAAAACAAATGTAGGTACAGCAGTGATAACAGGGAAAAAAAAACGAAATTAAAGGGTTCGCAAGAGTTGGACGACTATATTTTATTGTACAGTGGTTTCCCAACGAATAAAAGAGCTGCCGCAGGTATAGCAATATTGATTAAAACCAAATTTAAAAAGAAAATACATAGTTACGTGTTTGTAAATGAAAGAATTCTTCAATTAAGATACAAATTGCAAAGAGGATATTTAACATTACTAGCTGTCTATGCCTCCGAAGAAGGGAAAACAGAACAAACAGAAGAATTCTATGAAACCCTCCAAGATCAGATAGACAAAAAAGGTAAAATCGATTACCTTGTCGTTGCCGGAGATTACAATGCAAGAGTTGGAAATATTCCTATTGACGGAATTTTGGGTACAAATGGAGAAATTACTACTAAGAGTAATGGGCACAAACTAAAAGAATTTGCACCAGTAAGTGAACTAAAATAACGAACAATTTTTCAGACATAAAGAGTTTCATAAAATTACGTGGAGTGCCCGAGGTTACAGATCCATTATAGATGACATTGTAACAAACAAGAAACTATCACCTTTAGTAAATGACACTTAAGTTTTTAGTGGATACGATGTCACTACAGACAATTACTTATTAATTTCCAAAATTCTTTTACCTAAAAAATATTATACATTTAATAAAATATCTCTACGGCAAGAAGAAATTTTTAGGGTATATTTGTTAGAGGACCCAAGTATAAAATTACTTTATCAGAGGAGATTGGAGCAAAATCTGACGCACTCACCATGTAGCCTTAATATTGAAGTAGAATGGCAAACTTTAAAGAACACAATACAACAAGCAGCGAATGAAGCTCTAGGAAAAAGGAAAAGAGAAGACACAAAAGTCGTTTAATTTTATGGAATGAGGATATTAAAAACTTGATTGAAAACAAGAAGAAGGCTTAATTACGGTATCTAACAACAGGTTCTGAAACTGACAAAATAGAATACAAAAGGTTAGTGGCAATTGTGAAAAGAGAAACAAGAAAAATGAAAAGGCAATGTTAGGAAACATTTGTATCGAGAATTGAACATGATTTACATGGACGCCGGATAAATGCATATAAAATTATTATAAATTTAAACAGAACTGGAAAAGATAATTTGCGACTTAACCCAATAGTTGAACACACATGGCTAGATTACTATTAAAACCTTTGGACTAAACAATTTAATGATAACACCACAGAAGGGAAACGTGCAAAATTAACAGAAAATTGTGTTGACTTAATTACAATGTAAGAATTGGAAACAACTATAAAAGCATTAAAAGCCAGAAAATCTCCAGGATCTGACGGGATTAATAATGAGTTGTACAAACATGCACCAAAAATTATTTACATAAATTTTTGAATTTCCTAAATGTTTGCTGGATTTACAGAGACATTTCTGAAGAATGGAGGACAGCCATTGTTATACCAATACACAAAATAGGAGACAGAAATAACCCAGATAACTATAGAGTTATTAGTTTATTAATATTGGATATAAAATATATTAAAAAATTATTGCAAAGAGATTAACAGCAATTGCAGAGGTCCTACTATTAGAAGAGCAGAATGGATTTAGGCAAGGCAGATCCTTCATGGACTGCATATTCTCAGCTTCACAAATAATTGAAAAACTTAGAGAATTTAACATCCCCACATATATTGCGTTCATTGATTTAAAAGAAAAGCCTTTGACTCTGTGGACATAGACAAATTATGGACTATTATGTTAAGTAAAGGAATTCCAACTCACCTAATTACAATAATTCAGAAAACATATAAGGAAAACTTTATAAGAGTTAATGCAGGTAATGGAATATCTGAAGATTCTAGAGCTGTTACCCAAGGGGTGAGACAAGGATGCCGACTGTCACCTGTTTTATTTAATTTATATTTGTACGAAATTATTAGGATTTCGTTACAGAAACTAAAAACTAGTAAATATTTTAAAGAGTTAATTATCAACAGACCGTTATTTGCAGATGACCAGTTTATTATTTCTGACACAGAAGACAACTTACAAAAGGCAGTCTATTTATTGTATAACATATCTAAAGAATATAATTTGGAAATTGCTACAGAAGAGACGAAAGTATTTTGTTTCGTTGGAACGGATCACCTAAGAACAAAAATTATTATAAATGATGAAACACGAGGAGAAGTCAGCCAATTTACTTATCTAGGTTGCAGTACATCTTACCAATTTTCCAATGATGTAGAATTTAGATTAGCAAAATGTTTACAAGTAATAGGTACTATTAAGAGAACTATTTTTAAGAAAGTGAGAACGGAAACTATTTTGAAAATATACAATACACTAGTTTTACCTACATTTTTTATGGGAAAGAAAATTGGACTCTAACAGCCTTGTAAAGAAGAAGAATTCAAGCGGCAGAAATGAAGTTACTGAGACCTCTGGCAGGCTACACCCTTTGTGACCTCAAAACGCCGCGAACTACGGATTACAGGCATACTAGACAAGATAGACGGAACTGGCTTTCACACTTGCAAAGAATTCCACAAAACCGAATCCCTTTGAAATCGTAACACTACAGACCATACGGAAAGTGAACAATTGGAAGACCGAAGAAGCGGTGGCGCGAGCAGCTCTAACTCTGGAGACGGAACGGATCAAAGGGTCCAATCTTTTATGTTTATGATGATGATGATGATATACAAATTGAGTGTCTGTCCTTGAAAACCAAACAAAATGTTTTCTCAGCATCTTCGCCTGAGCAGTCTGAATTTTCCTGATTACTCTCATCTTAGAATCTCGTACAGGTTGTATAAAAGGCGCCCTTTGCTCTCCCTTCTGATGTGCTTTTCATTTTGACACTTGTTTCGGCTTCTGCTAATCTCACAATCCTGCTGTCACTGGCGTTTCTGTCAGGGTTGCTGCCGCTCTTGTCTTTCTAGTAGTGTTTACTGTTTCTTACTTTAATTGTACGTGTGTATACGTATTTACTGCATTGCATTCCGGGCAATAAACTCAATGTATTGTAATGGTACAAGAGTGGAGAATATTGTAATAAAATACATGTGTTAAATACCGTTGCGCTAATCATCCACCAAATAAAATGTCGTAGTAGCTAATATTCAAATATTTGAAGCTGAATGGTTAGTGGAGTCACTAACTGAACCTACTCTAGATGCTCTGTTCTTTGGAACTGCAAGGAGAATGGACAAACGCACATTCACTTTACACTACGAGTTCGTGTTACGGTCTCTTCTTCATTGCTCCTGTTTTGTTTCCTCATTCTTGTCTTTCGCTTGAAGGAGGAACATGAAGAAGGACAGCGTCTCCTGCATTATCTGCAACAGAAGAATGATCCGTTAGCTCGCTACATGTACGTGCGTGTAAGATGTCAAGAGATTTAGGAAAAGTAAACGAAATCAGAATGCTAGAGCATCTCATAATATATCTTCAGTGTCAGTAATTTTATGAAGGGTTTGAGGACCGTTTGTAACTATGGCGTTGGTTTTGATGATCTTGAATTTAATTTACTTTTGTACTAGACGTTACAGAGACAAGAATTAAGGCTTTTTAAATTCTAAAACCATTGCATGGAAGGTCATTACATGTGATAGTACAAGTTTTCTTTAATTGTCTTTAATATTTCCGACTTTGGATTGATAAAGTACAACAATGTACGTGGCTTCTGAGATAACTGTGAAAGTTATGATTGTCATATCTATAATGAGTTTTGTGTGTTGGCCCCTCTTACTTGTGAAGTGACCAAACTTCATGAAAGTGAGTACTGATATCGCATCACAGGATAAGATGTCTTCCTTATGCCATTTTATTTCTTTGTGTTTCAATACTCGGAGTAGTGTTTTTGGTATTAGTGGTTGTTGTTGTTCAACAATGATGAATAGGAGATACCAGGACTACGGCACCCTTGCAAAATTGTGAAGCGTCACGGACACTGTCACCAATTACGATAGTACCGTGAGTGTTGTGTGGTAGTGGATCTTCGACAAAAAGCAATTTTACTTAAGAAGAGCGATTTGGTACATTCCAAGCTTCATTGCAGCTGCGTGATATGTATGTAAGATGAATATAATTGGTATGTTTTCAGAAAAAGTTTACCGGTTTGCTTGCTGTATGCACCTGCAGGCAGCATTTGTATTAAGGGTGAAATATCTTTGCTTTTTAATATACAAATCTGTACTTCACGTTGTTTAGGAATAGATGTTTTGCGTGGCACACTTACGCATCTATGTTAGGTCAAGTTGCTAACAACTGGGAGCAATTTGTTGCTCCTGGGCGGACACTGCAATTTGTTTTGTAACGTGCAGGGGGAGTTATACAGTATATCAGTTGATATTGTCACTGTGAGAGCAACTTTTGAAAGTTATCATAGCAAAGAACTGTGACTGATTCAAGAAAAGCTGTTCGTGTTTCGAATTCCAGTCCACAAAATCTTCGGCCACGTTTCAAGGGGTTTATTTATCGGAGGAATCGTAACAAATATGCTTCTTGTAACCGGTTTCTTACACCAAATGTTGTGAAACAGTTTTCTATATTGTAAAATTTGATCGTAATAAAGAGGAGTAACAAAGATTTGAATAATTCTTGCGCCAATGCAGTTTGGAAGCATCAACAAGTTAGGACACGGCAATGTTTTGTAGTAGTGAAGTGCTTTGGAATGTAATTAAGTTGTCATCTTGAAGTGTTCCTTAACACGGCCAAGTTTAATTTTGAGTTATGGATAACCATTTTCTTGCAGGGAGAGCTTCGTTGATCTGTAATAAGAGTTTTTCAAAAACATCCAACTATCGTGGCCCGTTCGTTCGAATTATTCATCCTGCTGACGGTTTATTTACAGCACTTACTAACGTCGATGGCAAGATAGTCTCAGATAGCTTCAGATAGAGTAAAGTTACAGATAGGCTGGTCTGCGTGGGCCACAGACAGAACAGTGGACGGACTGTCGCTGTGGGGCTCTGTGGGAACTGTGCTGTGGAAATTTGAACTGCGGCCATGTAAATTAATGTGAGATGTATGTATTCACCCATATAATCGCGATATAGAACGTTCAGTTAGAATGTGCCAGTTTAAGTGTCATATTGTATGATCAGACATTTCCATGTTCCTGCACACCGTATCTGCTCCCGAAGATTAAGGTGACGTGAAGCTGGATGTTAAGCAGATAACTGAATGTGTTGTACTTAGGGAGCTTGACTGGATGCGTAGTGAATAGTGATATATAAACCGTCGGAATCAACATAAATATATTGAGTTGTTTACTGACAATTGGAACATGTTTCGGCTTAATAAGGGCAATGATCGAGTAACAAAATGCAAAATATTTTGAGGAAATGAAGTTTCTAATCAAATGAAATCCGATATTCTTAATGGAAAATAAGTTTTATAAAATGATGTGTTGATTCTCGATGTAATACATGTCGAAAACATGCTCGTATGCAGTTCTATTTAAAGGATGTAACAAATCAGTTACAATGTAATCACTACTACTGTTTAAATAGAATTAGTTTTTTCTCCCTGTTTGGCGTTGCGTCCCCCCCCCCCCCC
>Ga0123357_10009308_pt1 | contig 12385 bp, 7 predicted proteins | sample TergutEmb28metaG_FD_89873 | JGI IMG/M metagenome (GOLD analysis project Ga0123357, IMG submission 89873) | Embiratermes neotenicus P4 segment gut microbial communities from Petit-Saut dam, French Guiana - Emb289 P4 | ecosystem: Host-associated > Arthropoda: Insects > Digestive system > Gut ... | reverse complement strand
CCCCTGATCTGAGTCCGTGTGACTTCTTTTTGTTCCCAAAACTAAAGTTTCACCTTAAAGGACGCCATTTTGGGACGGTGGAAAACATTGAAAAAGCTGTAACCGACCAACTAAAAGCGATTCTGGTTAGCGACTACCAGCGTTGCTACGCAGAGTGGGAACAACGTCTCCGAAGGTGTGTAGCCTCCCAAGAGAACTATTTTGAAGGGAACAAACTCAATTTGTAGTTTAAAAGTAAGTACAGATTTATATTGAATCAGTCTCATTACTTTATTTACAGACCTTGTATATCAGCTTTTTTACAAGAAAAACAGTAGGAAGAAGAGAATATAGCAGAGGACAGAGTATGGTAGGTAAGAACAACTATAATATAAAGTAATGCAACTAATAACCCACATAGACATTATATATTGATCATATTTTGTTTACTGAATTATTCTTTTCATCTGCATAAGCTATTTTCCATGACACAAGAAGATGGATGAAGAGACATGACCTATTTAACATACTAACCCAGCAATGGCCATAAGAAACTCATGTAAATATAAACATTTTAGTCACAACAGCCAGTCACCAGACTATCATTCAAAAATTAAGCAAGGCTTCCAAAATTAAGCAAGAATTCCAGTACATACTTAGCATTATGAGTGTTGGCCTAAATGTCCCCTCTTATGTATTAGAGATATTAAACATACTGATACATGTCACTACATCAGGAAATATTACTCCAGCCTCTTCATGATAGGGATAAAGTTTTGTTTTTGAATTCTAAAAATGTATTACAGGTTAGCTGATGCTGAAGATCTGTGAATATCATACATGTCAACAGATTCACTTATACAGAATTTAATTTAGCCCACGGGAAAATTTTTGTACAGGATATAAGTTATAAGCAGACATAACTACACATATACATACATAAAATCTTATACAAGGGGGACATCTGTAAAATACCCTACAAGTGTATGACAAATCACTCCACATATTCATATATGCAATCAGAAATTTAGTACTGTCTCACAAAATATGCTGAAGAATTCAAGCAGTTGTTTTGCAATGATGCAAACTCTGTTGTGAACTTCCATGTTTACTAACCTATCAGGAATTCCAAGTCGCTTCACACTGCGATATATTGACAATACATTGGCAACATGGCGATAATTAAACCAAAATCTCGATGTATCTACTAATACGGCCCAATTGTTTGTATGTCCTGCATGAGCAAAGTTTTCAGGCAACTGTCAAAATAAAAAACATTTATTATACCTTAATGTTACTTAAATCATCACTGCTTATACAAAGAAAGATAACAATGTCAATATATAATATGGTGATTTTAAAAACAAGGTTTTGTAGTTTCTTCCACTTTTTGTATCAGTTAAGTAAATTATTTACTTGCTTGCAAAAGCCACGATAAAATTTCAATGTGAAATGGTTAAAATGAAGCTTTATCAAAACTACCTAACCTCAATCTTCAAGAAAGGTCTTTGTCAGTAAGAAACTGACCAACCATAATTGGCAGTGGTATAGTGATATGGCTCTTAGACAAACAACAGTGACTCTGCATGTGGTATATACATACATATACACAGATTTTGTACTACTTATACTACACATATTGGATCCTGTTATGACCATGTATCATCTACTGTAAGTCTTGGCAGTGTCACTTGTTGACCTGTAAATGCCACTATGGTGACGATCCAATTAGATTGCAACATGTAGAACAGCAATATTCATGTGTAATGTGATGGTATATTTTTCATGTACAATTCTGGTTTCATGTGAATCTTCAAAGGCCATGCCATGACTCAGGTGGTTAGTCACTGGCCTCACAATGAAACAGCCTGGGTTCCATCCAAGGCCAGTCCATGTGAAATATGTGGCAAATGAAGTGGCAATGAAACAGGCCTTCCTCTGACTACTTCAGTATGCTCCTTCAGAAATAGGGATGTGCTGTCTACAATTTTTATTCTTCATCCTTTAAACCAGCTCACGCCGTTTCTCGCCAGCCACTCACTGTGGAGGTGCAGGTTCGAGTCCGGACCAGTCTAGGTGAGATTTGTGGTGGACGAATTGACACTGATTGTTTTATCTCCGAATACTTCGGTTTTCCTGTCATCATTCCACCAATACCATACACATCATCTGAATACTACGGTTTTTAGGACAATCGGGCAAGGAAATTTCGAAGTAATCTTTCGGATATTGGGGTGCACTGGGCAGAAAAGTACTTTTACACTGCTGTTAATCATTAAAGGTTAAAAAAGACTAATGTCATTAACACTGCGAAATTATACACCGGCATAATTCTAAATGGGTCACAAGAATTCTCGAAGATCATTACTTTTATGGTCGCCCAAGATAAAATGCTATTAACCTGTCAAGTTTTTGATGTGCCAAAATGCAATATACGTGTACAGCAAATATAACATAACCTTACATTATACATGCAGTGATAAGATGGAATTATGACGTCTTAGAGTTCCGGCAAATTTGCAAACACCAGACACATAGTTACAAAACGTGACATTCAAGTCTCATGCAACACTTCTCTTTTGACCTATTACGTTATAATTACCTATTAACATTCATAAATGTTAATGTTTACTTACTGATCTATATACCGATGATATACTGCTTATAAGCAATAACAACAGAAAAAGCACAGTATTTAAACCAGTCATCATGTTGCTTGAGCATACGCAGCGTCAGGCAAAAATGTTCGACCCATGCAATCGGCAATACTCCTTTCCTAACATGTCGGACATTTGTCACCACCTACCCAACCCTCACGCCATAGATAACCGTCATGTTACGTACAGTGGTGGAATGTTTCGGTAAGTGGAGGGCTCTCCTTTTGGATTTTGTATGTTAATTCTGCGCGTGTACCGTATGTGGCGTTCCCATCTCTCGACGGTAATAACGCAGATCTGCCTTTGGTGGCATATCCACCACACATTAATTCCCTCCACCAACCGGTGTCTCCTTCCCCTCCCCTAGTACCGATCTCATCTCATTATTATTCAGACTAAGGTTAGTCGTTTGTTCTATTCAGTGTTCCTTTATTTATTGGTCCCTTTGGACCTTATCCAAAATGACTTTGGTTAGTTATTCCTAATGATTCACCTTGGAGCCACCAAAGAAGTAAGATGTGACATCACATACTACATAGCGACCAATTCCCATCAAACCCAGGAAGATATTATTAAAAAGGAATGGCTTTGTTCATCCATTTTTGGGCAGAGTTGCTGATAGGGAATAGAAATGAATGACCTAATTACGTATTTAAGCAACGACCGAGAACACGTGGCAGCATGTAAAGGCATTCCTCAATCCTTAGAACCGCATGGGGGACTACCTCTATAACCTTGCCCACTACACGTTTCCCGCGGGGTGCCGATGCGACAACATGGGCTATTTCACAAAGTTCATCGGCTTCGTTGCAACCATAACTTGGTACGGCTAACCTCCATCGCGGTAATGTCGCAACGTGGCTTGCTTTCGTCCCTTTCCGCACAACAGACCGACCGTCCCCCACAATAGTTATGCTTGTGGCGTGCACATCACCACGGATGACGTCTCAGCGTCCTTCGTTGTGCTCTGCGCGCCACACGCCGCTAAACTTACGAACTAACGTAACAATCCGAAACACAGAGCATCTCAGAAAGGAGTACTAAGTAGCGCGTACTACGTGGCCATTATCATTCGGTGCGTAAACCTCTCTGTGGTGTTGGCTGCACCTCATGTGGTCACGTTGTGATTCGAAGATCAACACATTTTCTAACCACTTTCTAAAGAATGCATGAACAAGTATCCCAAACGAAATAGAGGGCAGGTTGTTTTAAAAATATGATGGAAAACCAGCAAACATGTCTCAACCTAAGAGAACTTCACTCTTCTGGGTTATGCAGACGGTAGTGGCAATTTCTAACCGACGTTTCGGGACAAGCTATCGGTCCCATCTTCAAGGGTCAAGAATTCGAAAAGGAGGCCTACAAATTGCAAACTGCATAGTATTTTTTGTGCTGGTAGATTTATTGGCTATTATGATCATTATACTGAAAATATAGTTAATACATTTATATGGGAGAGCTTTCATTAACTGCAGATGTAAGAACAGCTATTTGTATGTACATCCACAATTTTCCTATTTGATGTGTTGATAATATCTGATGACAAGTGTGTAGAATCCCACGTGGTTAATGCTTTAGAAGGCAGCAGACTCCTACAAACCGTATGCTTTGACTATTAAGTAAAACAAAATGTGCACTCCAGCTCTGGAAGAATAAGTACAGTAACATGGAGGCAGAGGTGTTGTGTGATGATTCAGGTCTTCTGGGGTTGTTACACCATGTCAACAGGGCCTAACAAAGCCAGGATACTTGAATTTTCAGGTACACCACTGTGAGGACCTCAAACATCACATGGGTGCTATCAGATTTCAGACTAGTGCTTTTCCTCACCAGTAATACAAATTACTTTCATTTTTCACAATATCTTTCCCATCAACAAGACATATGGGAAGATGATGAGTATTTTGACAGGACACTTGCAATGAAATAACTCATTCAATTGTGAGAATTTAATAAGCAAATTTGTTAACATTTATATCTACATCAACTACAATATTACAGAACCTTTTTTTTCTTTTTTCATGCATAGTCATGCATGATCGATCGAATACACACCATAGATTCAAATTCTTGTACAAAATGAAGTATGTGAATAAAAAAATTCATGTACTTCTTTCACCCATATTTCTTACACAATTACTGGAATTGGGAACAATAAGTTACAGTCTTATTTTTTAACGATGACTGGCCAAATTAATATAATTATAAATACGAAAGCTGTGTCTTTCACTATTTAATAACAATACCACTGGCCAGCCCTTTACTTCTGAACATAACTTCCACATAATTGCACAATGACTGAAGATATTACAAAACTAAGGAATAAATGTGTGTGGATCTGACATGTATTTCTGTTGTTCTTATATTTCTATATTAGATTTTTCATGAATGATAATTCACAAATTATAACAAAAATATTATACACAAAACTGGACTGACACTCTCTCTTCCTCTCGGAGTTACATGGACATTGCTCTACAAATATGTACAATAACCACGAACAAATACATACTCGATCAATTGACGAATCACAATTTGTTTTCTGTCCTCAGTTGACTGAATTTACAAAAGACTGCAAAATGTATAAAGTGAAAAATAATCTGCAATGACTGTGTTAATGTATAACTAAATTAAAATTATCACAAATACATGAATAAACAGTGACTGTGGCCATAAGCTGAAAATGTTAAAAATAATACATACATATATAAGCTCTATTATGACTGTGAAACGAGTATAATTAACTGTATAATTAAAGCACATTTGATTTATTTCCTAAAGCTTGCAAATAAATTAGGTTTGGTTAACTTACCAACAAGACAATGATGGCACATACTCACTTTATAAAAGAAGGAAAATACAACCCCTGAACTGCATTATTTCGCCTTGCTGTTAATTTAACCAAACTTTTATATTTCCAGAAATTTAATTCATAGTTAAATTATGTAGTTATAAATTAATATATTAAGTATGAAGTTTCTCTAATTGTATAAAGTTCAAAATAAAAGGTGTGATGAAGCAAAATACATTGTTACATTTTTGTTATTACCGTATGGAAACTGTATGCTGTTACTGGTTTCAGCTCCATTACCATTACAGTTTACATATCTTGCAGTTACAGTGTGTTATTAGCACAGTTAATATGGTTGTAACAAAAAAAATACACCCCACCTCATATTTTAAATCAAAGACAGTTGATGTATAAAAATAATCTTAGAAAATAAAATATCTAACAATTAACACAAACTTCATTCCATGGGACAGTAGAATCACACGGCAATTTCCAGTGATATTTAAAAACTGTAACAGAGTGGTCCCTCATAATAATTATAACAAATTTGTTGAGCTCTTCAGTTCCAAGGTGTAAAAAGCAACTACAGAATTTTAATGTGTGAGATGAATGTGCCATTAAATAAATGAAAACATGAGAATCTCTGTTCTGAACGTCTTTTATTGTGCAATTCTTGCTGCTATAAACCACACCTTGTAACTTGTGGAAATAAAAGTATTTTGATTTGAGATTTGTTTTTATGCCAGTATCAATACGCACAATCCCTAAAGTCTGAATGGTGCCCGCGTTTCAGTAGGTGTAGCAGCTTTTGAACTCTTGCGTGATGTTCCTGTAGCTGTGTCAGAGGCACCAGATGTCTTCCTTGTCACCTTGGCACCACTTGGAATTGGCGTGCTTGAGCCAGATGGTGTACGGTTCCTAAAAGAGGAAAAGAGGTTAACATGCTTTTGGTTAGTACACATCCAGTGATCAGTGCATAACACTCATCTTTCACAGAGTGAAAAAAAAAAATCTCTTAAAAATGAAAATATGTAGCATTACATTAAATATTACAGTTTTTACAAAACCCAAAGATTCTACCAATTGCTGTGAAATCAAACAATATCTGGGGCAAAGGAAATGGTTACAGTTAAAATTTCCACCTGGCCAGTGTGTAATAAACAGGATACTGCCAACTTATTATGAAAACAGTGGTGTGTTACCATTTCCACTGCACTTGCAGTGCCTTACTGCAATATTTAAATGCCTTTATCAATGCTACTACATTCCAGTGAAACTGCAGTTCTATATGTTAACATTTAAGAGCCTTGTGTACTGCAGGTACTGAATTTTGAAAAGTCTCTTCCTCGTGTGCCATTTACTAGGATACAATAATGAAGGAACATGATAGTTCATGGCACAGATATGTCATGACATAAAGCAACTTACAGTTTCTGTCATATCAAATCATCCACTATCTAAGCAACTAAAGTCTCAAACATTTGTAATTAAAGGCTGTCAAATTTTTGAAGTTACAAATATCATGTGATGTGACAGAGTTCAGTGTCATAAGGTGGCATTTTCCTGAAATTAAATCTTGAAGAAGATAAGAATGCTGTACAAATGTAGTTAAAAGAACAAAAAGCATTACCTATACGACCCCTTGACTAGAACAGGGATGTTAGAAGCTGAAGTTGTCCTAACTGCTGAACGTCTGCATTAAAAGAAGAAAGCATAGAACAGAAGTAAAGGAACATAGTGTTACTCAAGCACTTAACCATGTTATACAACCAACACACATTTTCCATGTCCCTGTTCACCATAACATGCAAAGCCATACAGGTTCAAATTCATATGAATTTTTATATGAATGTGCCAAAATATATAGGTAATGTATGCTGTCTGTAACAGTTGGCAAAATAATGCCAGCTATCATTCAGGTTTTGTTTACCTTATGCAATAGGACTTTTACATGTGGGTGTCTTTCTGAACCTATTAGCTTATTTACTTTTATAAAATAACTTTCCATGGCTCTGAGTAAAAGCAGGTTAAGGGAGCTTGTTCATTCGTTCACTCACTCACTCACCCACTCTCACTAATTCACTCACACATACACACACACATACACAAACCACTCAGAGTTGATGGAGTTATGTAAGTTATATGCCACATCACGTTAGTTTGATAAAATGATAGAAATGCACTAAGAAGAAGAAAGTTGGTAAAGGTGGCCATGCACAAATGAACTACTGTGTTCAATCTGTCTTACAATAAGAAAATGGCAAGGGTTTTTTGGTACATAATGAACACTACGGAAACATCTAAAAAAAACACAAGACCACACACTTAAGCAGCTATACTTGTACAGCAGAACAGTTTAAGTATAAATTCAAGCAAATTTCTAATAACAATAAATAAAATCATACATGTACAAGTCACGGGAGAAAGATACAATAAAACACACGGTATGCATTCCTTTAACGCATGAAGTAACACAAATAAATATTAAATGTAGTAATCCAAAGTACCTAACACATCATACCATTTTAAAGATAAAGAAAATCTGTTTGAATCACAGTAAAGTTAGAATCTAACACAGTAAGTTTACACGAACACAGACGAGCACAGAACAACAACACAGAGAGGCATCAAGCATTACCCAGAAGAAGCATAAGAAGAGAGCTGTGATTCGATGGAACTCGAACCCACAAATACTGGTATCCTTGAGCGGCTGATGTTAGAAAGGAAAGAAAACAAGAAATAAGTTTGTAAACATTTCACTACAGCATAAAGTATACATCACATGTCTCCAGGTGGGGTGCTGGAAGTCACACACTGTCATCTAAGTAAATTTAAAACTACCACAATACCCCATTACTCAATTCACAGTTAAGTGATGGGGGATGGAAGACCAGCTTATCCAACATTAGATGACTAGTATAAAAAATATGGTGACAGCCTTCCTCTACATGGCCATCAAGAAGGCCTTTACTCCTTAATTAACATGTAATGAGCATACTACATGGATGCCAATCATACAGGGTGCTATTACCCTAGATTTAGATGTCCAGAATATGCTAATTTCACCATCCACTTCCATCTAGTCCTAAAGAACTCATGTCATTTTACATCCATGCCGTTAGTAAAGAACAGTAACTATTCTTGAGAGCAGCACCTGTTCTGTCTGGTGTTTATTGCACTGCTGAGCACAATGGGACCTACATAGCAATTCAAGCAAGACCTGAGTGGGAAGACTCATCCCAAATATGAGGCACCTGCTACATTATGTACATACTTCCCTATGACCCATAGCATTCTGAACAGCAATATCCCCACAAAAAGTAAATTTATGTGTTTATAAAGGACTGTATGATTGTGAAGCAGGTTTTAAAAAGCATGTCTTAAAGTCAGGTACTGAATCCTAATCTGTAAGGTCTAAGCCAGCAAATTATATAAGATAATATTCTTTGTCCATTATACAATACAATATTGTTTTTACATTTTTACATTTATTATTCATATTTATCACCAATTAAATTCAAGTTACTGAAGAAACTGCATTTTGTGTCCATATACATCTCATAAGAAAAACAATATCAAAGATCTTAATAGCAGTTTACCTGAATCACATTTTCAGCTACAAGTTTCAATTTCTTATAAAAATGACAATCTCTTATTTCTCATTCCATGTGTCTTCAATACAGAATCACAAATACTTAAGACAGATTAATCACACGACACTTCCCACAAGGGAAAACAGCAAGACATTCATAAATATCTCATTAAATATTGAAGTCACCAATTACATTAAAATGACAAAGCAGCTGCTTGAGACGGTTTAATTTTGTGGCTTTTTGAAAGAGACAAAATTAGTATAATAAGAGGTATAATACACTCAGGTTTGAAATGAAAGTAATAAGCCCGATCAACATGGGAGTTGGAGAATAAGAACTAATGAGTAACCAGATTTGCTAATCCAACATGTAGATGAAGTTGGATGTATAAATGCAAAGAGAATAAGATGGATTGGGCATATTGCAAGAATGGATAAAGAAAGAATGGTGAAAAGAAAAACAGAGTGGAGATCACCTGAGTAAGAAGGATTGGTAGAGCGAGGTGACGATGGGAGGATGATGTCACAACGGGTGTGGGAAAATGAAGATCCGAATGGGAGTAAGATGGCTATGGATAGAGAAGCAAGAAGAGAACTGTTGAGTAGGTCAAAACTCACAAACAGTTGCAGTGCCAAGAGAAGAGGAAGAACATAATATACTCAGTCCAAACATAACTTTTATTTATGAAATATAATCAGCTACATGTTTTGGCTAATGTACAACAATCATCAGGCTGATCACGAAAATAAAAAGAAAACATTCACAGCTGAGAAAATATTCAGAGCTGCAGCTCTGAACATATTCTTTTTATTTTTGTGATCAGCCTGATGATGGCTTTATATTAGCCAGAACATGTAGCTGGTTGTACTTGATAAATGAAAGTTGTGTTTGGACTGAGTACATTATACCTCTGTTTATATTATAAACACAATGGAGACAATCACCTAAAGATGACAAAATTAATTTTTAAACTGGCACCAACATCCCACCTTAATTAATGATACAAGGACACAAAATATGATGGCTCACTTCTTATGAAAGTTATGCTGTTCCCATAACTCATGACACTAACAAGTGACTTCCAAGTTCCTTCTACATCTGTAATTTTAACATACAAATATAATTTCACAGTGCAAAAACAATTACAATACACAATCCATGAAATCCTTTTCCTGTCATGCATGATCAACTATTCATGCAATGGCAACATCACAATCATTTTGCCAGTATGATCAGCCCTAAATTAATATCACCACCACCACCACCACCACCACCACCACCACCACCACCACCACCACCACCACCACCACACCCACAACTTTCACCACCAAAGACCCTCATGTGTAATTAGGTTTTAATGTAGTTACCTAGTGCCAACACCAGACAGCGTTGGTATACTTGAAGCTCGATGAATCGTTCCTAACCTAAAATAAATGTGAGTGGTGCAATTATAGTACTAATGAGAGTAGATGCATAATTAGTTGTGGTTCAATTAGCCACTGACATATCTGCATAGGCAAAAATTAATCTTGTTAATCAACACTTATGTTACAGCGGTTATTTTAAATTAAAGCCGAAGATTAATGCTAGAAGCAGTCTTTGTCTTCTGTCTTCTTGAACACAACCTGTTGGAACAGGATTCTAGAAATCATGGAATGGGGCGGCAGACTTAATGGTGAAAATGGGTCCAAGTGTATTGTGACCATATCTGTATACTATTTGACAATGACATAAAAAACTTCACTACAAAATATCCATACACGTAATTCACACCGCCTGTGCACCCATCACACTATGAATCTCATGAAATAATAAAAACGGGAATGCAAAAACGTAAATACAAAAATTCTTTCAGGAAGGCAAATTTGGAAATTTTACGAACTTTGCTGTGACACAAATGGGCTAATCTAAAACAAAAACCCATTCAGCCAGTTTAAATGGTGCTTGGAAAAAACCCACGCTCAATTATGGTTTCACTGCTAAAACATGGTGAAAATGTATCTATTTATTGCTGTTTTTTCCTCAACAGGCACACTCAAATATCAACATTTATAATAAATTACAACAAACAGCTATTCTGGCACACAGTTTTTTTTAACAAGTTACACAGTTAGTCTGTACTTTGTGTACGAAACCATTAATTTTAATCCCCGATCTGTAGAAGCCATTGAGGATCTGGTTCAAAATTATAAGATGGGTGCATAGACATAATACATATCTATACAACATTCCTTTTCCTTTCAGGGAACAAGGTTAATACTGTTTCATTTCAGATATATGGAAAGAATTTACACTGTATCATCCCATACTTACTATTATAGAAACTAAATAAATGTTGGTACTCCACACATGAAAGAAAACTTCATAATTTAAGGACCTATCCAAGGACAAAATTACAGATGGCTGGAGGACATAATCAAACTTTTAAGTTCACATGGGTAACAAATTAATACTGCTCAAGCAAAGCTTAAATGCAGGTTACAAGAAGCATATTGCATGGTTGATCTACAACACAGTGATGGTTAAACATTTAAGCAAATGCTGACCATAACTTGCCATTCACTGCAAAATGTATAATTTGCACAAATAAACAGTTTTTGCTTTACCTGGAAGAAGCCCCACTGCCTGGACTGATAAGTCCTGTTGGAGTGCGTGGGCGTGAACTGGGCGATGTTCCATTAACAGGAATTGTGAGTTTGCGTGTGGGTGTGGTGGTTCCAGACCCACTGCCTGCAGTGCGACTGCCAGGTGTCACACGCCGATGAACTGGGATGCGACTGGGAGTACCTTCATCTGAACACAAACAACACTTGTGAATTTTATAGTTTTCATGGCAATGAGTATAAAGATTAAAGTCTTCTGTGATGTGATGCCATGTTGGCTGGTAACTGGCTGTCAGAGGACATGGTGTCACATCAAAGAAGACAGTATTCTTCACTCATAACAAAATATGGAAAAACAATCCCAACACGTTAACCACAGACAGGTTTTCCCTGTATGTGAGTAACCCTCTGTTGAGCTATTTTCACTCTGAGATGCTAAAAAAAGAGGCATGTCACAAAGCAAGCAATGACAAGCTGGTGGGAAGTGGTGTTGATAAGTGGCTGGAGGAAAACCCCATTACTCATTAACGGTGGACCCACGTGACTCAAGAATTGAAAGCCACCTACCATGATTAGCAAATTTATGCCCAGGTCTCTCAGAATACCATCTTCTATCAGAATTAAGAATTATGTCCCCTGCCCCCCCCCCCCCCCAAAAAAAAACCAAAAAAAATTTTATTTTTTTTTATGGTTGGGGGGGGGGGGGGGACCCCCACCCCCCTCGCCCCCCCCCCCCCCTTTTGGGGGGGTGTGGGGAGGCCT
>Ga0123357_10009307_pt1 | contig 12386 bp, 7 predicted proteins | sample TergutEmb28metaG_FD_89873 | JGI IMG/M metagenome (GOLD analysis project Ga0123357, IMG submission 89873) | Embiratermes neotenicus P4 segment gut microbial communities from Petit-Saut dam, French Guiana - Emb289 P4 | ecosystem: Host-associated > Arthropoda: Insects > Digestive system > Gut ... | reverse complement strand
CGTCACACCAATACACATCGAACCAGATTGATACAACCCATGAAATAACTCAACAAATAAGTGGCAAGCTGTGGTGGTGCTTCAACCTACATACGGATACCACACCACCACAGCCAAACCACAACGTAACACCAACACACATCGCACCAGAGCAATACAATCCATGAAATAACTCAACAAATAAGTCGCAAGCTCCTGAGAATGGATGTATTAACATCCGAAACATGTTGAGCCTTAAATAATGAAATAATAAAACAAGTGACATCAAGTTGGTCTCTCTTTATTCAACTATCAAGATGATGCACGGCCCAATAAACATAATATTCACAACTTTATATATAAGCAACAGTCACCTACGTGTTTCGGCTATATATACATAACAGAAACACATAGCTGATTGTTGCCTATAGATAAAGTTACGTTTGGATTGGGAGTTTATATTCGTCTTTATTTACATGTGTGTTTAAACACAACGGGGTAGCCTTGTCTGAAAAAAAAAAATTCTTTGTGTTTGCAGGTTACCAGTCGCAGTTTAAAATAGGTTGTTTATTGTTTAAGCTCGTGACACATATGTAAATTGTTAGCAGCTTTCTATAAACGAGACAGATTGGAAAGAGACGATACAGAGAATGATTCCAAATCTGTGGGCCGCGGACTTCCTATTGTGAGCAGCATTAATTTTTACGTGGTTCTGCAAGTATACATTCTCTAGACTGACATAACAGTATGTCTTCCTCAAATAATGAAATTTTCAAAATCTTGAATTTTTTTGCGCTGATTGAAGTATAAATCCTTTTAAAACTGCTGATTTCATAACAATATTGTATTCTTTGAATGAACTGACTCACTAAATCCTCCTTGAACAGCTAATCGTTCCTCAAGTAGTCACGAAATTCTCCATATTTGAAGGAATAAAAAGGCTTGTCATCACTTTCAATACGGACCGCTACTTGTTCCAGTTTTGAACAAGATCAGTCTAGTCTAAGTTCTCTGCATTAACGGAGCCCGAATTTGCAAGGATAGACATAAGGGATTTTGCAAAATTTTGTTGAACAAATTTGTCTTTAGTGATACAAACTTCATTCTGTCAGTAGTTACGACATAGCTGAAGGAAACGTATTAAATCAAAATTGATGCGCTTCCTTGGTTGGATTTTCGCTCCTTTTGCCATGTTTTCTGTTTTTCTTTTCACCGCCTTCCCAATTATCCAAGTGACTTATTGGAATGGTTTCAACAACAAACATTTTACGGCTACTACTATTACTCCCATTACTGCTGTTATTACGGCTGTCTGCTACTACTAGCAGTAGTGAAATTCAGTTTCAATATCTTCTGCAGCTCAGTTCCATGTTTATTTGTGTGCTGACTCAATCAAACGGCCAGATACAAAACTGACACACATACATGAAAACATACGGAAATAACAAGAAGAAGAGAACAGAGAGAAAAGAACGCATTACTAAAAATACAACACACAAGAAAAAAATAATAATAGTAATAATAATAAACCTAGCATGACTAAAAGTAATTAATTTGCTGGCAATTAAAATTTTTGAGCCAGAAGAGAAATCTTGTATAATTATCTTCCAATTAGAAGTAGCAGTAGTGGCCCTAAAACAAAACTATGCAGTTTAAGGTAGCTACATATAATTCTCTCAATAAGTTGTGATGTTTTCTAGTTGAAAATGGAAACCGCTTCTAAATTGGCAGCAAGGCACAGGCCTTCCTCGTAACTGAACCCAACGGAATTCAAAGACGGGCGCAGACTGTCACAAAAACGTTAGTTTTCGGTTTGTGGTAGACAAAATTTTATGTCTAATGATAGAATTGTCAACATTTTTCCTATTGCACTCGTTACATGAAGTACAGCAACCTTACATACCTCAGAATGTAACATAATTTGCTTAAATAAGACCTGATTACTTGAAATTAACCCGTTTATGGTTTTCTCTAATATTTTGTGCTTTAACTGTTCGGAATTTGTATACTAGTTTTCGTTGTGTTTCGGATTATTTTATCATTTTTCTGCTATAGACGTTAGAATGATGACGCAGTATTCAAGTAACGTCCACATTCTTAAATAATTACAAGCAGGAAACAGCGCAGTTTGTATAGTGTCTAGGCTTCAGGCTCGACGTTGGGTAGATCAGAGTTCCATTCTTTGTAAGGACAATGGAGCTGTCTCATATCTAATGCGTCTATAACGACGATGGTGCCCACCTAATCTGCTATTTAATGGGTAGAGTAGGGTGGGGGGGGGTTTCCCTATGGTAAAACGACCGGAGCGTGAAGCTGATCACTCCGTCCTTCTAGACCCGAGGATAAAGAGGAGTGGAAGTATAAATTTCCCACTCCCCACTAAGCCTTCGTGATACTAAAAACAACCGTATATTCTCGCATAACTAATAGGTATAGGCCTTCTCTTTACTTGTATGAGTAATTGAAAGACATTCATAAATTTTACGGGGTTTATTAAGTAATGCTAACTGAACAGTTAAGTTTTGCAGCTTCTTCTACACTTGAAGGTTCAAAGTTTTCACGGAGCTGGTACTCTTCACTTCCTCACTATCCGGCTTTCAGCTTGCGACTGATGATGGATTTATGTACTTCTTCAACTGAGAGGATGGGATGATCCGTACCGCCCCTCTGGCGGTGTAGTAGGGAGTTACACACGGAGTCGGGCAATTTTTTATGGGGTGCGAAGTAGAGTTAGAGGGGAGGATACAAATTGTGGAGTGGTGAAGGAGTAACATTGTGGGGGGGGGAGGAAGCACCATATAACAACCACGTAACTCATGGGCCTACAAAACTGGTGAGTAACAGGAAAAGTTTGGAGGGTGTAGTGCATCAGACACTGCTGCCATCTGGACAGAAATGCATGAAATAGGAATTTTCTTGAATATGATATGTTTTGAAAATGTGATGGTTTATTCATTTTTACTCAGTCTTAAATATCTTCAAAATGCGGTTTCGTACTAAAATTACGTCATTTGACCACATTACGTCATGTGACCACATTACGTCATGTGACCACATTACGTCATGTGAACACATTATGCAGACTTTAAACCTTAATTTTTGCAAATGTTATAGTTTTATCAGTTCGATCTATAAGCTTGTAATCTAAATGCAGCAACCCAATGGCATAGCATTAGCATTTAGATTGTCCTTACTAAAAATTCCAGTTTGAAATTAATTCAAAGTTTTAAAAATTAAAAGACTCAAATTACCACAGCCATGTTCTGCAGACGAACTGTAACTGTAGTTTAATAAATCATAATTTCACCATCCTTTTGGTTAATATTAAAATATATTACGATATTAAAACATGTAATTTCAGATTATAAACTTCTTGCTTGTAGCACTGTGTTCTTGTACGTAGATACCAAGTTTTAAGAGGATGTAGCCTACTGTTTCTTTCGTCAGTTTTCTTCACGGAAGTCTATACTGATAATACGGCTCTGAAAATCTCAGGTTCTGCATAATAAGGTAGAACATTAAGGCAAAAGGGGAATTAGAAGTACACCTCAACCCATTTTTAATCTCGACACTAGGCGTAAGTAAGCGGTCAGGTTTACCTCTTTGTGGCTGTGACCTTGATAAGAGACCTCTGGGAGGGTTCCAGAGCTAGTGTGGGTGTTTTAAGAAGACAAAAACCTCTTTTCCTTGCTTGAAATGTAAACATACGAACTGCAATGTATACAAACTTCAATCTTGCATAGTAGTGTCCTTTTTTAAAACATTTTCCAGTGAATTTTAAAGTCGTTGGAGTACCTGTGATAACCGTAAAAACATCTTAATCTCGGCAGTGGATTTGTTCCACGTCAATAGGGGTTTAATGTACCGTTTTACGTCAACACACAAGTCGTCCGATAGTACTTTACTATCTATAAATGTGCCTGATTGTGCAGTCATGTTTTGAAATGAATACGACTTGTAACCTAAAAATGCAGCCAACCCACTGATAGCTTTTTTATGAATAATATTAACAAACTCGAAAGGAAAAGAAACAATATGGTTTCTGGATCAATGGCCGTATTTCCGAGCTGATTTCCATCGCAGTAACGATGAATAAACTTCTTTCATCCAACACATCATTTTTGTTTCGGAAAAAATCTCGGTTCTAACAGTAATTAAAGATGGGTGGTGACCTGAATTGAACTTCTCGTCTTTTTACACTGTCAGGGGTTGTGGTATTACAGCTGCTTTCATATATGTGTGAAAAGCTAAAGCTTTCTCATTAGAGACCTGGATAGGTCCTTAGGGTTGCAGGAGGTTATGGCTTCCAGAATGTCTACAAAATCAGCACATCAAACTGGTAAGTTTGTCAGACCTACGCACCGGCGGCCTTTAACCCAAGGAGATAACCCTGTTTCTTCTTTTAGAGTCTGAGTCGATCTCAGGGCTAGAGTTTGGCCGGAAAGATTAAGTCAATTAAAAATCCCAATGACCTCATTGGGAACTGAACCCGCTACTTTTTGGCTTATACCGTGTGCCCTTCATGTATGTTTGTGCTGCTAGTTTAGGAGAGCCCCCAACATCTGTTTGAAGTCCCTCATCAGTGATGTACGTTATTGAATACAATGTATTTTTATTTCTTAAAGTGTGTCTGTGGTCCAAATTATTCGGAATTTAAGGTGGGACCTTCATGAATGCGGCCGACTATAAATATGCATGTTACTCAGACGAGTTCCAAGTCTATGTAAGTCGACTTAAAGAAGAGAATACTGTTCAATTGCATGTCAGATTTTCCCCCTTAATTATTTATTTGCACTTGGATTCCGAGTTGTTCCCCTCGGCAGTTTTTATATTCAATGTATTTGTTATATCTCAGTTGGTAACAATTACTACTGGTACCGTACCACGCTATTGTAGTGATTTTTATATTGAAGCAAAGCAGGCTACTTTTTTCACATGTGTTGTGTGATTCAAACTAACTACAATCCAGTTATAGGCACTATATAGCTTGTAAAACTATTTCATCAAGTGACTCATCTGTATGATGAAGGTAAATATAACCTGTTCTCTAAACTTTTGTAACAACTGTGACAAGATATCACAACTGGTGCTGTACGAAGTGTATTCGCTGTATGTATCATAAGGAGGAACAAGTCAAGAGGGATGGGATGGGCGAAGCATGTGGAACGTATGGGGACAGAAGGAAAGTACATACAATATTTCGAAAAGACCTGAGGGAAAGAGACCGCTCGGCAGAATCAGGCGAATTTGGAGGATAATATTAAGATGGACTTGAAAGTTTTAGGATGGGAATATCTGGAACTGTTTCTTCCGGCATAAAATAGTGACAGGTGTCTTACTCTCGTGAACATGGTAATGAAATTCTGGATTCTATAAAATGTCGGTATTTATCGACTAGTTAAGGAAATGCTAGCTTCTGGAAGGGTGTCTGCTGCATACGGCATTTTGTATGCAGTGTAGTACAAGTTATTCTTTCACTATCAAGGGGCAATATTGCGAATTGTGATCTTATTACATCTGGATGTTCAAAATTGGTATGAAGTATGCAGATTTTCACACGATTATATGCCTATGTGTGTACAAGACACACCAAATTACTCTGCATTTTTACGACACTCCAGGAGTTACGTAATAAGGTAAGTAGGGTTAAAAATAATGACCGGAAGAGACTCTCCCTTATTTCTGCTACTCCTAAAATTGTTTGTACAGGAAATATATTAGTTTACATTTCAGTTTATTCGTCAGGGTAAATGTAGTAACTGACAGTGGGATAGCTTTTGAGTGTCACAAATCCGTACATCAGTGTAATCACTGTATACGAAATGCTCAGAAATACTGAGCTAAAACGGTGCTTTATTTAAATTATAGAGTTTAATAAGAATAACTTTTCGTGTCAGTTCTTCGGTATATTTTATGACTAAGAAACACAATTCCTCCCGAATAATCCGCAAATAATGAAATCGTACTTCGAATAACGCAACTTGAATTCGTCTCCAGACACATATTTCCTGTTTTGCACATTTGCCGTACGTTTCTTAATTTTTTCTTAAATAAATTTGTTTAGCTATTGCCACTAAGAGTTAAATTATTTCAGAGAGTAACCTGTCTTCTTCAAGCTACCATATGAACATGGATACAACTCACTTCTAATTTATGGACTTCTAAGCCAACAGCCGTTCCTTGGAAGCACATGGCAACGCTGTAGGATTGCCCCTCGCTTGGTCTGCTGCAGATGCCGATCGCTCTCCGCATATGTAAGTGTTACAAAGCAGTTTTTTCTCTCTCCTTATTCTTTTATTTTCCTATTACTATGGTTTCCTAAAAGTGTATTTCATTTTTGTCAAAAGTACTGCATGAAAAATTTTCCCGATTGCGGTCCTTCATAATATAAATTTTGACGTTTTGCTGACCGTGCATCTCAGTATATTTATTTCAATAATTAACCAACTTCATGCACAAAATTTTTGTTTTACAATAAGTTAATTTCATGCCTCTACATGTTTCGAGCACGAGACGGCCACCTATAGGTGTGATGATACCAGAGGCTGTGTAATGCAATTTTGACCTCCCGATGATGAGCACATGTGCTCGAAACATTTAGAGCATCAAGTTGGTTAATTACTGATATTCTTAATATAAGTTGTGCACGAATTATTCGGTAGGTACAAATTCCGCTTTTCGTGCGTCTTTTTGTCAGTTTCTTTCACCACTGCTTAAACGTAGGCTGTGTTCACCACATCTCCCTCCTCCATTGGAGGTTTCGCTATGGCTCAACGACCCATAAACCAACACATGTACGATAGGGTGAAATGTGTAACTGGGGAAAAAATTAAAACAAATAAATGTTTTGCTGACTCGGCTTCCCAAGGGATTTAAGATTCTAATGTAGCTGGTTAGACTATATTTTCCCTTAAATTACTAACTCAGGTTACTTTTAAGGAGTAATATGGGCAGTTTGCTTTAATTTTTCCATTTTTTACGGTGTTTAAATGTACCATTTAACTGAGTGTTTTGCACTCTAATCGGTTGAAATAATCGAAGTAGTTAAAAGTGAGTTTTCTGGGGAAAAATTCCTGTGATACAAGATTCATAGGCAAACTTTGTTTATTGGGCCTTGACATGAGAAATCTGAGTTGGAGTTTAAAGCAGATTAATTTAATACGCGAATTAATACTCAAAGACAACCCAAATCAGTTGTAGATTTTGAGCTTAATTATGTATTAATTCAGTTGTCTGTGGTTTAGTGTTATGTAACAGTATGTACAGTAGGAACAAAAAACTGAGAACTCCTTAATAACGTATATTAATTACATAATTGTTATTGCAATATTCTAAGCGCCGGTGCTACTTAAATTAGAGAAGCAGGGCCCAAAATTAAGAATAAATTTTATCTCTAATTTAGGCGAGTGTGTGTCTCAGAAGTCAGAAAAAAAGTTAGATTCAGTAGTCTATTATGGTTTCCCCATATCATGTCAAATTGCAGTTCTCTGTGTTGTAAATCCACGCGGTCTCTTTTAAATAATACCGAAATTCAGAAGAACAAGTCTTCAAAATCGATCCTGAAGATGAAGACAGCACCCTATATACAGCTGCAGATCAATTACCTGCCATAAGCTTAACAGGTGGAGCTAACTTTGCATTCTACGTATAATCGAGTATGTGTGTGTGTGTGTGTGTGTATGTATGTATGTAGGATGCTTCTCTCCTTTCTAACTATATGGAATACTTATTAATTTCTCAAACGATTGGTCCAAGCCATCTTCTCCATCCTTCTCCAGCACCACATCTCCAAACTTTCCAGGTATTACTGATGTACTTGCTGGAGTGTCCAATTGTCAACGCCATAAAAAACTATGCTCCAAATGTAGCATTTTACTAGTTTCTTCCTTAAATTTAAGTAAAATTTGTCCGTGAAAACAGCCTTCTTCTTCTTCTTCGTCTGGAATGTTGCGTTTGCCATGGCAATCTTGGATTTAATTTCACATGTATGTCTTGCATCGTTTATTATGATCACCAAACAGTTGAAATATTCCCCATTCTCCATTTGTTTTTGATGTATTGATGTATTATAATCTGTATGCAATGGGCCGAGTTGCTCAGTCGATTTAGCGACTGACTACGGGCTGGACGGTCCGGGATCGAATTCCGGTGGAGACGAGATTATCCACCCGCACAGACCGGCCCTGGGGCCCACCCAGCCTCCTGTAAAATGGGTAACGGGTCTTTCCTGGGGGTAAAGTGCGGCCGGGGCATGCTGCTGTCCACTCACCCCCTTCTAGTGCCCCGGTCATGGAAGAGTAGAGCTATACCTGTACCCATCCTCTGGGACACACCGGGCCTGTAACGGGATCATTTTACCTTTTTTTAATAATCTGTATGCAAGTAGATTTGCCTAGAATTTCAAGAAAATAAACACTCGTGCTACAACGCGTTAAATTCAATAAGAGATCCAAATTTAAACAATAAAAATTTCTACTTTTAGATAATATAGGTTATGTTTATGAATTAAATTCTCATTTCATTGATGTCACCTGCGTCTTTATTGCATATAACAATCTGGTAATATTGTGCACGAAAATAAACTCTTTTTATTCTGAAATATATACAAAACACACAAGTAAATTCTGGGGAGAAAGTACGAAGGTTTTGAAAGTTTAAACTCATTGTTCACAAAACTACAACTGACTTGTAGTGGTTTAATGAATATAGCCTAACTAGTTTTTTGCGAGTAGTTTGGTATTGACATTTGGGGGGAATATATTTGCTATACATATAAGACCCTCCTTGTACATAGAGCCAGAACATTTCTCCGAAAACTCGCTATCCACTAGCAGATTACACGGTATCACAGCCCACAGCGGCGTTGCACAAATCTTTATGTCAAGGTCACCCGAGCTACGTTGTATTTTTAAATGGCCACCAATAATTTAGGTGTCCTAGTTGGCTTCTGGTGCTTGTAACTACTATTGTGCCTAAAATTATGAGTTTTTTTTTATTTTTTATTTTTTGGAAGATCTATGGATTTCTAAGCGTAGGCATCGACTCACAAATTTGTCTTCAAATGATATGGTAAAATTTTAAGGAGCGTGGTTCCATATATGCCAAACGCCTGCAGTAGGATTGATGTAGACCAAGAAACTCACCGGAAATTCTTGTTTTTTAAACAGCTGATTTTGTAAGTGTTAACCGCGTTGGGACTTGTGTTTGTAGTATTCGGGCTACGGAAACCTGCCACTGATTTTTTTTTTAAGATTGCACACTGCTTTCTATTTCCGACTGCTGTTTATTTTTCTGCGCAACGGGTAATGTTGTTTGTCGTTGTGGTAATGCGCAATGTTTTAAAAAACTTTCCATAAGTGAACTTTCGTTTGGCTTCAGGTTAAGTAAGTTTTGAGTAACTCATTTGTAATTTAATTACTTTTAGGCGTATGCAGTCGAATCAAAGTTCATATACACAGGTCTGTCGTAAAAAAGGTGATATAAAATTATAAGATTAGAAGTCTGAGATTAGTGAACTACAAGGGTAGACTATTAAACTATCCTGTCTCGAGGAAGTAACTAATTTGTTCACCAACCGCAGTCCTTGGTCAGCCTATATGTCAACGCTAACATAGTCAAATTCCTGGCCTTACATGTCACAAGAAAGTACGTTACATGGCAGAATCTGGGGATTTTATAGCGTTGCTGATGAAGATTAACCTCTTCCCGGCCATTACTCCGTCTTGATTTGCAGATGACGAAGGGACTTTTGGTGCAAGTGCGCAGACAGGGGACAAGATACTTCGAAAAGTCGTTAACTAATTAGAGGTAACCTGGACATCACATCCCAAAGGGATCTATTCGGATTATAGCAGGATTGCTTCCATAAAGTTTGGGTCATTTTGCACAACAACGTTCATCGCGATTCTCTCAAATTTACGGTCCTCCTACATCAGTCACGTGATTGCATTTGTTACGTAGGCTGAAGAATACTGGCTTCTCCACCGCTTTCATTGCAGAAACACGCCTATCTTCGCTCACTCTTCCGACTTGTGATGTCAACTCGCTAACATCTGCGCCTGAAGCTGGAGTCTTTGTGAAATTAATCCTGCTACAAACGGCTTCACTTCCCAGAACATATGAATGATCGCAGTCACCGGTGTGACAATCTCAAATCTTGTATCACGTGTCTTCTTCTAGTTCTGTATCCTTATGTAGTAGAAAGAACAGAATTATTTGGTTGGACCTCGACCAATGCTGGCCGGAAATATGCGGGCGGTCCGTGCAGGCTAATAATTTGGCGCCCCTGGCGAGCCAATAAATTTGGGCCGATTGAAACTGATACTTCCTAAACCTTTTTCGGTTTAGGACTGGGCTGGCAAAATTTCTTGAACGCATGTCTCCAAATTGCTGACACATTTCGGTAAAATTCTTTCACCTGCGGAAACCTGAGTTCACTGGTAATACATTCCCCATTATTCTATTGATATCGTAGCGCCCTTCAGAGGTTGACACCCTGGGAAGCTGCCCTACTGGCCCGTCCCTTAATCCAGCACTCAATTCGCCTGTGATTCTGCACTTGATATAGATCAAGTAGCCTTCATTTAGAGCTCTAGCCAGTACGTAGCTTCGTGATTCTCCTACTTTTGTTTCTTCTGCCCTTATTAATCTTCTTGGACCTTTTCAGGATGCAAAAGTATAAAAGAATTGAAAACTATTATTGATTGATTATACTCGTACCATGTTTTTATAGGTGGTACAGAGAGAATGCTTGGCGTAAGGATTCAGTTGATATTCACGCAGGATTTTGAGAAGAACGCAGTAGCAGCGACAATGGAAAGAATGGTACATTCTTTACGCTTACATTTTTGGATGGATTTCTACGCGTGCTATATAGTCTTTTTACTCCGCTCCTTCATGCGTTACTTCTAACGTTTGCTGCATCTTCCTTGCATAAGAAAAGAGGGATGCACAATCACAGTCTAAGCACAACTTTATCACACACACACACACACACACATACACGTGCTTACTTACTCCATGGTGCAGAGTCCTTCTTGAGAAGCTAACCTGTTTGCCGCTAATCAAGAAATTCCCCGTATTTCACGGAACCCGAAGGTTCATTACCGCACTCAACAAGCGCCCGCCACCCGTCTCTATCCTGGGCCAGCCCAATCCAGTCCATATACCCACATCCCACCTCCTGGAGATCCATCCTAATATTATCCACCCATCTACACCTAGGTCTCCCCAGTGGTTCTCTTTGTATGCTTCGCAATGTTTCCCCTAGAAACACTCCCCACCCCCCCGGAGATCCTAGTGGGGGAGTAGTTTACCTACGGATTGTTTTGTCTCCAGAGCAAGTATCCCGCATGTGAGTGTTTATTAACAAAGTTTTTTACAAGGAGGGGTTGTTAGCACCTCGCCCAAACCCCAAGCTGGAGGACCATCCCTCATCGGCTGTCCGCTATTGCTTATTCACCCACACACACATATATATAAAACGGCTACATATTTCGGCGATATATATAGATAGTGCCGACACATGTAGCTGTTTTGTGTAAATGTATATAAAAATTTTCATATATATATATATATATACATGAAAATGTTGTGTTTAGACTGTGATTCTGCACCCTACTTTTTATATGCGTATATATAATACACAACAGGAATGTCTTGTCTAAAATTATTGCACGTTCCTTTTTGATGTTCTCAAACATCATTTCCTCTTATTAACGAAACTGTCGGAAATAAACGCAGAAAATTCCCTATCTTCTGCACAGAAGTAAGACTTGCGCACTCTCAAGTTCATTCCAGAGAACATAATACAACAATCAGTTAAAAGGATGACCGATTTACTTACGTGCTGACACGTTATATGGAGGAAACATGCAGGTTTGTTCTTTGACACATGTAAGTCAGTTTGACATATAAATGTTTGTTTGTTCCCGCTCAAAGTAGACGTTGTTACTCTTCGTGTCTGAAAGACCCCGTAAATTCCCAGACGGTCTGGACATATCATTCGATAAAACATGTACATACTTTCACATCTTCTGTACTTATAAAAGCCAGTGTGTTTATGAATGCTTGGTTGAGATGTGTGTTTGCTTGCTCTGGGGAGGAAGGCAGTTCTCTGGGAAAATAGTGAAATAGCTTTTTATGCAACGAGGTTCATATTTATCATCGCTGATCTTCAGTAACGGTATGTCTTGATGGACATGTGCCTAAACTGTTTGACGTAACGGGAAGGGTCGAAGGAAGGGGAGAGATAAATGATGATGATGGCACGAACAAATAAAAGGGACGGGACAGAAATGGAGTAATGAGGGAATGAGATAAAATCATGAATGTTTGTGCAACACATGAAGGGGTTTACCTTTAATTATCTACTGGAATTAGGCTAAGGTTTATATATATATATATAT
>Ga0123357_10009304_pt1 | contig 12387 bp, 10 predicted proteins | sample TergutEmb28metaG_FD_89873 | JGI IMG/M metagenome (GOLD analysis project Ga0123357, IMG submission 89873) | Embiratermes neotenicus P4 segment gut microbial communities from Petit-Saut dam, French Guiana - Emb289 P4 | ecosystem: Host-associated > Arthropoda: Insects > Digestive system > Gut ... | reverse complement strand
TTCCATGACTGCGGCACTAGAAGGGGGTGAGTGGTCAGCAGCACACCCCAGCCGCACTTTACCCCAGGAAAGACCCAGTATTCATTTTACAGGAGGCTGGGTGGGCCCCAGGGCCGGTCTGGACGGGCAGAAAATCTCGTCCCCACCAGGATTCGATTATTATGTAAATACGGTAGTATGTGTTCATTTTTATGAACTTCCCATCAATATAACATGAAAAATAAATCCAGATCACACCGTAGTGGAAACAAATTCCAGTATTCACACGAATAAGTAATTCAACAGTCACCTGGAACAGTTATTGTAAGCATACCGTATACATTTTTCTCGGTTCTCCTGCTGTGTTTTGAGGTTTGTCTCAGAGGCTGCCATCTTTACTTCTAATGACTGCTTAAGTCTAACTTCCTCCTCCTGCTCCTTCCTTGCAAGTTGTGATCGTAAAGTCTCCAAACATTTTTGCTAAAACATATAATTTTTATATGAAGCTCAGTGATATGTTTACATATACATTAGTAAGTGCACTGCCCTGTCTTATACATAAAATCCTGTCATATAGAGCCATGAAATTATCCATATCTGGTCTGATTGCTACTACTCAGGAACAGTTTAATAGTGCAAAAACAAGCCACATCCATAACTGCAAGACATAATTTCAATATCTCAGTACAATTTCAAGAAAAACCTGAATGATGGACAGGAATGATCAATAGCTTTACATAAAGCTGTAAATATGTACCTGATCAGTTTCCATCTGCCTGATGGATTCTTCAAGCCTCTGGGCCAATATTTCTCTATGCCTTTCTATGGCTTTTTCATTTTCTTGCTCTAATTTCTTAATCTGTTCAGCCAACCGGTCTCGATACCTTTGTTGACCTGCCATCAACTGTACTTCATATTCTTCCTGCCCTGCTTCTAACTGCTCCCCACATTCTTTCTGCACAGTTTTCTCACAATTTTGTTTTGGCTTCACATTATTTTCAAACTCTTGATGTTGTCCCTCTCTGGCACTGGACTTCTCATTTACCACTTGATCTCCATTATTCTTCAATTCACCATCTTCATGCGTAAGATTAACTTCATCCACAACTTTAACCATTTTGTCACTCAAAGCATCCTGACTGTCTTGTTCCGGTTTTGTTACTGAATGTGGATGTGAAGTTGCATCATTACTTGACAGAATTACATTTGACACTAAACCAGAGGTGTGGTGCATATCAGTCTTTTCATGTGACTTAGTTCCAGTTGACTCGTCTGCTTGCTTAAATGAGGGGCTACCTTCCGAATCTTTTGACGATGATAAAAGAACATGTTCATGAACTCGTTCTATAGTAAATCGAGTCCCATTCACACTCTTTGCACCTGGTCTCTTTGTCTCTTTTGTTAGACCTGAATCTGTCCTACTGCCAGACCTTAATGGCTGCAGACTTTTGCCACCAGCCACACTATCCACAGAACTCTGAGATTTGTTCCTGCCAGCATCTTCACCTGTAGATGTTTCTTCTAAATCAGCAGCATCCCTGAGGTTTAAAATATCTGTAAAGAAACAGTCAAAACAAAACAATCCATAACAGTAATGCATCAGAAAGGCAAGGACAAAAATTCAAATACATGAAACAAACACACGTTCGCTTAAAATATTTCACAGGTTTCAACTTCAGGAACTGAAAAGAACATAAATGTTGGAATTGAATCATTCTTTATAAAAACAGATTCTGTCAAAATACACGCATTTGCATGGCAGGCAACATGGCTTTCCTGAACAAATGAAATAGCTGTTTTTATATACTGGCACTACAATACAACACGGGCCTTGGTCTCCTCTGCTCTGAAAGATTACTAAATCCTCATTCAGACAGGAAGCATGACTCCTTACATGATGGTCACACAACCTGTACAACACAGGAAAACACACAAAAACACAGACATGACTTCAAACAGGATTTAAACCCACAATTCCACTGTTCAAGACACCTAACACTGACATGCTCTTTCTTTTTTTTTTCAATGCACTAATTACTTTAATGATTACTACACAACAGCTTAGATGTCAATGGACTGTCACCATTCTTACAATATAAACATGGAAAATATGGATTGGGGTATTAGTGACTATGGTGAATCCAGTTCATCTCCAGGTGTCACGTAAAACTAAGGGCAAGGATGCCTCAAGAACATGTCAGGACAAGCATGAAACAGTGCAACAGTGTAATTACAGACTTCAACACACCAGCATAACATACATATATCATTAGACACATAAGTGAAAAAGAATAAAGAAAAAGACTGAAGTCCAACTGCGTTTTATCATATTCAGTGTTATTACTGCACTCAGAGATGAAGTTCCAACATTGTCATTGTCATACTAACTTCTAGCTCTAAACTTAAAATATTATTGCATTAAGATGGCATTTCTAATGTCAAAAGCTGATAGTGATAAGTAAATAAAGAAGGTACTAGACAATGGTTATGTTTCACACAACACACTGCATATTGTAAATCATGTAATCTCTAGTCAGAGAAACCTAAATCAGTCCTCGCATGGAGCAATGGATACCCAGACCAAGGTATTTTTTCATGACTTACTTCAACCAGTGGAGAAAAATTCCTGGGTGGTACCCAAAAATGGTCACAACCATATTCGCTTATGCCAGACAACATTTACAATTTTTATGGGATTTTAAATGTCCTCTAAGCATACAAAGCATAAATAAAATGTGGGAATAGACTGTATCATACTTAGACTGCAGTCTTGACACATGCTACCCACCTGACACTTTGATGCCTGCAATAATACGCTCCTCATCAGGATCCTCTTCATCTGAGTTCCAGTCTCCTTCACCATCATCTCCCTCTTCCACCCCCTCCTGATCTGACACCTCCGACAGACTGAAACGGATGTCCAGCTCCTGATCCAAGTTGAAACGGACGCTCTTCCTCTCTTCTTCCAGCTCCTGATGGCGCCACATTTGTTTCTCCTCGCCTACCATCACATGGTACATGAACTCAGCATCAGAATTCTGCCATGTTCAGGGGTGGAGAAATATAAAAAAACTCTTAAAAACTACAACTACAACTCACTAAAACATATCAGAATTATTACTGATTCTTTTCTGTGGTGTGTGCATCATGGTAAGAGGAAATGAATTGATTTATAGTTCTAGGTGCTGAATCTACACCTGTCACTTGTAATTGTGATGTATTTGGGTTATGCATCGTATGAGTATGTTATTGTTCCTGTATATTCTTTTCTGATGCTTCTTACTAGCTGTCCCGTCATATGGCAGTGAAGTTTCCAGATTGATGATTTTCAGACTGTTGACAACGAGTCACTTTGGGTTCATATAATCTTCAGTGTGTCTTAGTATATACCTCTATGCTAACACACCCTGCCACATCAAGTATGCTGTTCACCACTGCAAATGGAACAACTTGGCTCCCTAACAGAGTAGTATACCAACATGAATCTATTTTAAAACTGCACTTAAAAGGGGACATAAATTACATGCATTTGAGACGAGAATTTTTTTCCCAATTCATTACCTGAAAAGTTTGAGGAGGGGTTTGACTTATAATCACACACAAAGTTAAATATGTTCTGCAAATGCATTTTGTGAAGAGGGGCCATCTCACATTCAGGTAAATATCATGAACATGAAGCTGCCCCTGTCCATGCCCTGAAGACAGATGTCTACTGGTGAAGGCAGTCTGTAGCCTATTCATTATACCAACTACACCATCTCAGCTCCAGGTAAACATAATTAATATATTAAATGTTACGGACACAGGAATGTACTGACAAAGACTTTACTCAACCTACTGCCTGTCACTCTGGATGCAGTCAAAAATCACATACTTATTCTGTACATATTTGACAAGAATGAAGCCTTGAAACATCCAACACACTTGGCTATTACATTTTCAGTTAATGTACGTGGTTCTGTTTGGACTACACAATGCATAATTAAAATTCTCCCAGCAACACATACTGGACATTTCCCTGGGATCTACGTCCCATAGTGGTTTTCCAGGTGCCGCTGAGCGTTGCTGGTCTCCTCTCAAAATACTCTTGGGAAGATTCTCATCCTGGTCCGTGGAAGGAACCAGTTTGACAACACCACCAAAGATATCACTGGTTGGACTTCCAACCCCTGGAGTGGGAGATGATAATGTGGCAGTAGGAGACTCTTGTTTCTGCTGTCTTGACTTTAGGAACACAGAACCACCACCTGAAATATGCAAGTCTGCTACACCCACGCACAAATTTCCATAACCAAGTCCACCCATCCGAGAGCTTGAGAAGCCAATAGTCTCTCCCAAAGTCAAAAAATTCTCAGTCTTTCACGGAACCTGAAGATTCATTACTGCATTCATAAGATCCCAGTCTCAAGTCAGAAAAATCAGTCCCCACCCTCACAAACACTTCAAAAATGTTGATACATACTATTATCATTTATATGTATCTACATTTTTTTGCAAACATCATAAACACAAATTTAGAATCAAAAAACCCGATGCATGATGTTGTAAGTAGTAGTGAATGCACACTGAGATGAAACACCTTAGCTGTTGACCTAACCACCAGAATCCTCTGTGGGAAGTATCAATCTTACACATATAGCACCAAACATTACATAAATATAAATAAATACATTTAAAATATATATATATATATATATGTATGTAATCTGCAGTGTGATGCTCAAAATACCAATGTTATAATAATCATACCTGCTTCTATGCAGTCCCCATTTAAATTCCAGTCTCCTGCAGACCAGCATGGACAATTAGTTCGAGTGACAATGGATTCATGGCTGTTAAATTTACTTCTTATTTAGTTATTTGTAACATATAGAAATAATTAATTTTTGTACTAATGTCTAACAGTAAAGCTTTCCATACACAAATCAGCCACTTACCTCAAACCTACTTAAAAAAAAAAGCTCACAAGGTGCAAATATAATTTCCAGCTTCTGCTGGCTCATGCGAAAACCATTAAACATCCAATGAGGAATTCCTCACTGGATATTTCAACCCTTGCAGATGAGATGAAAACACTGTCTCAAAACATTGGCACCATTCACCCAGTGACACTACACTATATGCCATAAGAACAGAGACCTCAATTGCACCACTGCAAAAGCCTAAATGCTTGCAAGTCAATGAAGAATTTCCATGTGAATTAAAGTATGTCTCACCAGTGAGAGTAAGTTCCCCTCGTCCAGTCATGCTACGAGGATGTTTTTCCTGGGCAGACAAAAGTCTCTCCTTCCTGTTAATTGCACTCTCCTCACTCCTTTTCACCAGACTTCCCATATCCATACTGTCAATATCAATCCTTGCAGTTGGACTTGGGATTTCTTTGTGCATCTTTGCATTTCTGTGCCCTCCACCAAGATCAATCCTTGTGCTAATGCCTCTAGAGTCTGACCTGCCAGCAGTTTCTGGTGCAGCACTGCTAACATCTTTAGACTTCGTCAGTAGAGTAGCATCCGATTGTCCCATTGAAGTCTTGCTGCCTGCAGGACTAGTAAGTGGAGAAGATTGTAGCTTCTTAGGCGAAGCTAAGGTTGGTGCAACTAAAGGTGATAGAACTGGAGATGTCTTCAGTGGAGCCTGGAAAGACACCCATCACTTTCATACAAGTAAAGCAAAATGTGCAGTGTTGGCCATGTAATAGCCACAATCATACCAAACTGAAAAGTACTGAACCATTCTGTAACTTACTGCATGTCTGGTTATATGAGTTTGATGTGAAAATACACCATAAAGCATGAGAAATTGGACTTAGCATCATACAAACATAAATGATAATGTTAAATATACAAGTTAAAGTGGGAAATAAGCACCAAGTTGTAAGTATTCCTCACTGACCTTTGATATTGCATTTTGAAGTATAAAGTTATAAATTCTGATTTTTGATAAACTGAGACCTATAATTTGGCTCTCCTAATGAACTATTTAGAGATAGTTACAATAGTGTTCTTTGTGAATTTGGAACAAGAAACTACATGGCATGCTAAAATCCATGCTCAGGCACCTTGTGCAGTAAGCTGCAATATTTAAGAGTAGGTGTGTGCAGATCCCAGATGCAAAGTCACCTTGGTGACTAAATTTTGCAGGTGGCATCTAATGTCTGTGGGTTCTCAGAATCCGACCTGTTCCATGCCACCCTTCTGTTACTTGGCAGCTCCTAGATATTGGGGAAATTTGTGTATGCCTGTTTATAAGTATTTATTCAGATAGCATGAAAATAGTATTAATGTTCTTATATAATATTACATCTGCATTAAATATTTATTTTCTATACATGTACATATAAATTATACAGAGTGGCGAGACTTCAGTAATCTTCTTGCATATTCATAAAGGTCCTGTTGATTGTTCAACAATCTCTGCACATATTCAAAACAACACAGTTGGTGCACAGAAATGTTACAAAATACACGCACAGCACAACAATTCTCATACAAATTCCTCAAAAACTTGCAGAAACAGTAGGCTGGGAATGAAAAGTGTGCCTCATTTTACTCTATAACATTTTTTTTTAATATTTCCCTGCAATAAATATTTAACAATTTACACTCAAGATACACGTGTATGTCTTCGCAATGTGCATCCAATATTGTTGTTACACTTTGATCAAAGTTAAGATGCCTTGACAAAAACTGGCATGAGCTGATATTTGTTGTTCTATTTTAACCAACCTGGAATGTGATGACAAATTTTAGTACACATCTCTAATATCAAATTTCATGAATATCTCTTCAGCAAGTATCACTGAACTTACACACACAAAAAATAAAAAGTTTACACTGTTATTCATAACACACAATTTGTCTTCCTAAGTCAATAAAATTTAAATTCAGCATTACTGTACAAATTCCCTGTACTATTAACATGGACAAATTCAAGCACAACAAATAAGAACTGTTTTGTATCAGTAAAGATTACACACCAATTGAACACGTCCCTTCTTGAGCATGTCACTGGTTCTCAGAGGTTCTAGTGAACGTGGAACTTGATGTGTGTTAGGGGTGGTAGAAGCAATTTCTTCATAACTTTTCAAGTCTTCTTTGGCTGATGTTTTGGAATCTTCCTCACCTGAAAAAAAAAGTGTGTGGGTGTGTGTGTGTGTGTGTGTGTACACACACACACACACACACACACACATATATGTATAGAAAACAAACACACAGCCATCATACAACTGCTTTCAAAATAAACAAAAATATTAATGAATTACCGTATGATAAACATTAAAAATAACTCCAGAGAGAGAAGCAGAAACACTTTTATAACATCCACAAGCCTTTGATCTAACACAAGAAAAAAATCAGCAAAGATTCAATCATTGATTTAATCCTTCAAATCTCCCATACTATTTCAGCTATAAGGGAGAAAATATCAGATTTTACAGATTTTTACATATCTACCACTCACTTGTAAAGTATTTTCATATTGAATCCATTTACAATACACAGTTCTTCCATATTTTAGACAGATATTTACCTTTAAATGTTTAATGAGTTCATAATTCTTCACAAATTTACAAGGATGCATGACACAACATATGTAATTATTGCTGTACAGAGTAAAAAAAACCTGATAAATTACAAAATACCAAGTTTTGAACTTCCAACTTGAGAAGCAAATTTGACAAGCCAGAGAATGAACAAGACACTGAGACATTAAATTCCATCTTGATCTAATTGTCTATGATTTCTTAATTTACTTTAAAGTTTGAGACTTTATTTCATGTATTTCAAGAATTACAATTTGAAACAACTTGTACGTACAATGTCTTGCAATAAGTAATATGAGCTACAGTCTACCTGCTGAGCTGATGCTTTCTGATCGAACCTTCCTGACCAGGTTTCTATATATGTCATCCAGAGGGTGTTCCCAACGAGACTCTCCACTTTTGAAGTTGAAGTAGTACCAAGATTCCAGTTCTTCATCATAACTACCAAAAAAATTGTATACATTTAAATAGCATTCATTTCAAAATTGATTTCTATTATCTTCCACTTGTTTTCTCTACACTCACCATGGTTTCCAGCCAGCAGGCAATGCTTGCATAAGACCATCTCGTGCAAAGTGGAGCAGGTGTGGTTCACTGTCAGGATTGATTCCAATTTTCACTGCATAATCCCTCACTTCTGTTAATAAAACAAAAACAAAAAATTCATACAGTTACTGTGGAGAAACATAACTACTCTTCCTTAGAATAGCTGTGACATAAAAATATATGCCCAAATTTAGCAAACTCAGATGAAGTCTCATTTAATTGTTTCCTTTCTCATGTCCTCCTATCAGCACAGCTATGACCCAAAAAGTCTACTTTTTCTATACATACGATCTTTCTGTCTACTTCTGGTTACTCAAAAAACCACTTAAAGCAGAAAAACCTCTGAACTGTATTCAGGAGGCACCTGGTTCCAGACACAGACAGGCTAACACACATCCTGACTTTTCAAGGTTCCCTTCAGTCACTCACAGCAAATATGACCCTGAAATATCATGATCATTCATTCCTCAGCCTCTCCTGTTCACCACACTCTCATTTTTATCATTATTGCTAAATAACATCTTCAGCTGATTCAGAGTTACTAAGTAACCTGCAAATACATTACTCTTTCTGATAGAGGGCATCCCATTATGCTTCTAATATTCAACAAATGAACAAATGGTATCTAACACAACCGTGTACTTTCATGTAAGCTACATATTTTGGTCCTTTTGGCCCATCATTAGGCTCTATGTATAAAAACTACAAATGAATGTAAAAGTGCAATATACATATATACGTTCTTGTGAAACCTCACAATTGCATTGCATATATTACAATTTAGTCTTTATTGTTTGTGAGACGTCATCATAGTATCTACTCTCATACTGCTAATCATTTTGCTATATCGGCAAAGCCAAAAATATTTATTAAGCCAACAATATTTCTAATATATTGGGGTCTGCTGATTACTTTAATCAAAAAATATCTATTCATTTATTTTTTGTTAAAAATTAATACTTCCAATTTGAAACGTGTGAGAGATGTATTGTTTTGTTGTTTTAATTTTATTTTCATATCCGAAGACTAAGTTTCCACTTTGTTGACGTTTTTATGTTTCCTTCGATCCTTCAAAACTGTTTTTCTCGGTTCTTTACTGTGGTACTGAAATATACTGGTGTGTACCGTTCTGTCTGTCAGCACCTCATGTTATTGCACGCATCAACTTAACGATTCATGGTGTTGCAAAACGAGAAGACTACACAAAAATGTATTCAAGGCCATAAAAGGGATTTGATAAAAACAGTTTAGAGGTTTCTAAAAAAATATAAAAAATATCAAAACAGAAATTTCGTCTCTGGATACGAAAATAGAATTTAAAAAATGAATGACTACAATTCTCACATATTCCAACTTGCAATTATTAATTTAAAAAAAATAAAAGTGTTAGATTAATGTACTCAAAGGAACCCAATATATTAGAAATAATTATGGTTTAACAAATATTTTTGGCTTTACCAACATACACAAAAGATCAGCACTACAAGAGAAGCTACTATGAAGATATCTTACAACACACAATGGCATACAAATGGAATAAACACACAGTAATTGTGAATATGGAATTGAATCTGTATATTGCAATTTTATCTTCAGTTTAAGTTTATATATATAAAGCCAGATGAAGGTACAAAAGGACCGAAACATGTAGCCGACATGATAATGTTAAAGTGTGTTACACGGTCTTTGACTATATACCGAATTAATCTTTTCCAGTATTGTTCTCTTTTCATCAGTCCTACTGGTTCTGGTCTATTTCTGTGACAGTCAATAATAATTGGTTCCCTTTTATCTATTTACTTATTTATTTACCAGTTGCTCTATTAACAGCACTTCATTTAAATGTCAAGCAGAAACGAAGTCTTGCAACACAAATGAACACTGTTACCCCCCATTCAATGCATTTTTGATTCTGCATCATTTAAAATAATTAAATATAAGGCTGCTCAACATTGACAACTAGTTGGTCATTATATCACACACAAAATGTTGGAACAGGGCAGTTTCTTCAACACAGAATACACAAGATGTCAGTATGTAAAATAGGGAGCAAGGGACATCAAGCAGTCATACATCAATATGTAAATGGCACATTACAGTCACTACAAGCACAGAGGGAGCAGCAACTTACTTAACAAGTACATTATACATATAAGAAGAGAGAGAGAAAGAAGAAAGAAAAGAAACAGCATAAAAGAACGAAACTTAACAAAAAAGAAAATGGAAAAACAAAAACTGCAATTTTGAACAGTAATATTGACCTCTGGAGAGGAATATGAAAATTATACTCACACCTTTCAAACAAAACCAATATTATGAATGACTGAGGGAGGAAGAGAAAGAAGGGAAGAGAGATAGTTAATATTCTTAACAACCACAAATAGTCTAGAATGTCTACTTAATTTCAGTGGAACTGGTAAACATATTCTCAGAATCTGTTTTTTGACCTAGAGTACACATCTCATACAGAAGCAATGTGTCAACAACAACAGTCTTCTCAAGAGAAGAACTGCTGGTAAAAGGAAAAAGAAAAGACAGAGTAAGATTCAGGTAATCACTATGAATGCAAAACATGTGACAGGTAGATCTCATATAATGTACATACTATACTAAACCCAGCTGTCTCTTGTACATTAATTAACTAATCAAAACAGTGCCTGAATTATTCAGCAGACTGGTGCAGTACAGCCTCCCATGTGTTTCCCTTGTAATAAGAAATTGTTTTACAATTGCATTATGAACAGTCGTGATTCTTTCCTGCAAAATTTACAGCAGAACCCTTGTGAGTATTTTTGTAGAGCAGAAATGTGACATCAATTTTTGTTTAAAAAAAAAAAGTTCTGCGTTTCATGCTGTGAAATGTGATTATAAAATTTCTGCCGGTTTGGACACAGTGATTTTCAGAAGACGGGGGTGAGGGTGCGGAGTTCAAGCGCAGCTTTATATTGATCCTGACCGTTCATCCCATCCCATTCCAACTTCTGCTTGTGCTATCATCATTCGCAATCTTTTCTCTATAAGGCCTAGTAATATGCAGATTCAGCACTGTACTTCAAAATGGTTTTATTTGCTTAAAAAGACTATGCATGTACTGCGTAAATACAACATGTTTATCCTGTCACTACATTACGCTGAATTCGCACAGCAGAACGGGTCAGATTTCTGGGATAACGCGGGGGGGATTTGAAGTACTGCACCACAGCAAAACAAAAGTAAATATTTCTTTCATGTACAGCTTCCTCTTAAATAGCGACCAGCTGAGGGCCTGGATGAGTTAAAAGCTCATAGTGTGTGGTTCCACCTATAACACCCGCATTGTACATGACGTTCCCGGCGGTACCATGATTACTGACAAACGATCGATATGGCCAGAAAATGTTCAGGCACAGCACAACTGTTTTGAGACATGAGAAGTCTACGTTAGCCGCTAAATACAAATACTGCGTAGCACAATATTACACATTCTTTCAAACCTAAAACAAAAACATAAGAGACCACTTTTAACGTATTCAAAACAGCCGCCTTTACCTTCTTCCGATGGAATACTGTTTTCATCAAAAACTTCTTTACAAACGATTGTGCGTGACGACGGTACACAACTCATCGTGCAGCTTCATTTCTATAATTATTACAGCACAAGCAACACTGCTATTTTGTTAGATTTCATAACAAAGCCAGTATACTCCCGACGTTGGCGTTACCTTTCAACCAGACTACCGAATACAATTACCACCATTACCACTTTCTTATAACCACGGATCATCTCGTATGGATCACGGATTATAACGCGTCTACCTATTACATCGAACCCGATCACAAGTGAACTGGTGGACCACGGACCATCTCGTGTCTACTCAGAAGCACGGATGGTAACTACCAAATAGCAGCACAGCTGGTTCAAAGGGATGACTACACGCACAGATACTAGACGTGAGCGATCTGTGCGTACGAGAGGAATCTACTTCCGTACAACTCAAACGTGTGCTGCTACCTACCCACGAACAGTCAAATTATGGCCGTCCGCTGGGTTTCTGCAATGTGAGGTGGTTCCGATGTTTCGAAGCAAAGTAATGCCTCCGTCTTCAGGGTGACTGAACTGTTTCATCCGCATTCTGACGTGATACCGAGGTCACCAACCAGCCATAAACCTAATCAAGGTGGGAGGCATGCAAACAGCGCATGTCGGCTTCCCTTGTTCTGTTTACCCATACCTGTATACAAAACATATAGCTAGGCTTGTCATATGGAAACCGTGTAATAATAGCCAGGACTGTGCTTACACTAACAGGTTTCCTGTCTTGGCTGAGGACCTCCTTGTA
>Ga0123357_10009302_pt1 | contig 12387 bp, 16 predicted proteins | sample TergutEmb28metaG_FD_89873 | JGI IMG/M metagenome (GOLD analysis project Ga0123357, IMG submission 89873) | Embiratermes neotenicus P4 segment gut microbial communities from Petit-Saut dam, French Guiana - Emb289 P4 | ecosystem: Host-associated > Arthropoda: Insects > Digestive system > Gut ... | reverse complement strand
TTTATACCTCTCTACCGTTTTTAGCTTTCGGGGTTCGCAAATAGGCAACAATTTGTTGGATAGGTGGGGGGGGGGGGGGGGGGGTGGATCATGGCATTAAAAAATTGTGTACCATTTTGGTGTCATACATGTAGTTCAAATTATGTAGTTTGTACACCCAAAAAAATATATTTCCAGTAGTTGCCGTGTGTCTTCATCATTCAATTACTGAGTCATATGCTTCTTCATACTGGCAAAACCACTTGAATTTGAGGTTTGTATTTTGATTCTACAGTGTACTGTTGATCATCCATGCACAGATTATACAGTTTGTGGATTATCTGTGCTCAGTCATAAATTGCTAATGACTAATAACAAAGGTAAGAAATAACATGATTTAGTGCCAAGTGTTTGAACACACTCCTCACAGCAGACAATAAGCATGGGCTATTTGTGTAAACAGCAGGTGTAAGCTGTGTATGTCTTATGTATATAATAAATAAATTACAGTTTCATTTTTGTTGGTGGCACAATAAAGTCTGTGTTCTGGATTATTTGTTTTCTCAATTATCTGTACATCCTCCTCCCTACCATTATCCTAATAATCGAGAGTACAGTGTATTTTAAGGCAACATGTCTGAAAATAGTGTATATTTGTTCTTGGCCGATTCAGGTTGAAATGGAAGACACCACTCCTGAGGATGACAAGGAGGCAGAAATGAAGGAAGGTGATGATGGGAAAGAGGAAGACAGTCAGGATGGAGATGAGGTAAGACCACTTGCAGAGCCTTCTAGCAGCAATCCTGGTAAGCCAGTCTCATAATATAAAAGCAGCAGTATTATAGAACTACTTGTCAATCCTCTCGGACTGTCACATAATGTGTTGAAAGTATCTCTTGTCTTCTGAACACTTCGTGTTGATTTATGTATTTTGAACATTCTGTTGATTTATGCAGATGGTAGCAGGAAGATATACAGTTAGTCATAAGAGGCAGTTTCAGCTTGTGTATTATACTTATGTGTTCTGCCAAGTTCTGTACATGGACCATCATGGAGCTGCGTTATTGGTGTGTGTAGAAACAATATGTGGTTTTTTGGAGATAGTTAAGGGAGTGGCTGGTTTCACCAATTACTTCACTAGCCTTTCACTTCCACGTGAGACAGATTTCTTTTTGTCACTGATATAAGTGCAGTATGTTCAAGGTTAATTTCTTTAATACTGACACACATAGTTGGTGTGTGATTAATTACGGTATGTGTTGGGTATGGATAAATTAAACATGTCATTAAACAACAACTGTCATTTTATATCTTGGTATTTGGCACAGTTTCCACCTGTCGGCCATGGCCAAAATTTCCTTTGTGTCGTTCAGCATCCCTGTTTTGTTTTGCTGATGACCATGGTTTGTTTGGTATAAATGTCTGTGGGTTTCGTCTGGTGATTGTGGCGGCTGAGTGATGGGTCTTCCCGATGACTCACACTAGTTGTCTTTGAATATTTTTATCTAGGTAGTTGCACACTTCTAATGACCAATGTGGCAGTACCCCAGCATACAGAAACATGATCATGTTCATGTTTTCCACTGCTAATTTTGACAAGAAATTGCATGTAGGGTGCCCCCTGTTCTATTTGCTCAGTGAAGAAAAGTAGCCTGTACACACATCAAGGTGTCACACTATGGAAATCATTAATTTTTGGATTTGCCTTATCAGTATTTTAGGTGATACTGGGGTTTTCAAAATTTCATGTGATGATTTTATGGGTATTCTTCCTTACAGGAATGTGATGTTATTGCATTGCTAAATGGCTGCCAATTTAAAAAATTCTTTATTGTTCAAATTTAACTGATTGCACTTTTAAGTCATTCCAGTAACCATGATTACAAGATGTGAGAATATATTAGAGAATTTGCCTCTGTGTTTGCCTGATATGAATAGTTGCACTTTATTGTGTGACATTTCAGTTGTGACTTCTTGCTTGAAAGTTCATTTGGGCTGACCTGACATAGTTTCAAAAAATGGTCAGTATCTGTTTACTTGCCAAAACTTTTAAGGTTTGCAAATAGAGCTGCTAGGTTGCATGTTCTCAAGGCTGTGGTGTTTACTTTCATGCTAATACTTAGAGCTCACTCATATAATCCACATTGAGTGTTCAGGTATTGATCAAATCATCTTCGTAATTGTAATCCTGTGCCAGACATTGCATAGCAGTTTACAGATTATTTCATTTGTAATGGTCATTTTGTGTAATACTCTGGCAATAACTTTACAAAAGTCCTGGAATGCACAGATAAATAACTGTTATTGAACTTGTCTGCAACATCTGTAGTTGTAACTCAAGTATTTTTGTAAATTTTGGCTTCCAGCCCTTGAGATAATGTGTTTTATGGTTGAAGTCTTAGGCATCTTTGCTTTGCAGCATTTGTTGAACCATTTCAAAGACTTTGAACCCACTCATACCTACTTTATACTTTGTCATGTAGCCTTCATTATACTGAAGTGACATTTGCCAGTAAGTCCTGTCGGCTATGACACTTTTGCCCACAAGAACATAACTGTTGTTACTCCTCCCATGACCCTGAATAAGTTGTGCACCCATGTTTTAAGAGATACAACACACACAAAACAGTGTATATGAATTTATCAACAAATGTCTTTGCTGGTAGGTGCCTTCCTGCATATTTGGTACAGTTTGTTTGTTGCCTCAATGCACACCTGCCAACATCTGCCTCTCTGTAGCCTAAGGACATGTACGGCAGTTCTGGGCTATGTTGTACTTGCCCCAAGGGTTGGTGGGTCAGCTGGGCTGGAAGTGAGTCACCCGCATAGTTCATGACAGGGGCCTCAGTTCATCTTTGTTTCCATCCATCCAAAGTACATGTGTTTTAGTAATGAAGACACCTTAAAGTCTTGCCTTAGCCTGGTAACAGCATGTGAAATGCAGCGCTCATGTCTGCATGTCTGGTAACAGTATATGAAATGCAGCGCTCATGTCTGCGTGTAAGCTGAACGTAGTAGGTGACTGATGTTGCCATCCCACCTGCCACTGCCAGTGACATTTCTGCCAAAGTTATGTCACAGTGCTTTGAGAAATGGCAGACTGATGTCTGCAGTTGGACAACTATTTTCACTGCTTACAATGATGTAGGTGTTGTAATAGCATGCAACTTTATGGGCCACAAGGATGGTGTCATTTTAATGTCTTCAGAAATTAGAAGAGGTTATGACAACTTACAAGCCAAAAGTATTCTGAAATCTGGAAGAGAAGAAGATGGGGGGACATGGGAGGAGGAGGAAGAAGACGAGAAAAAGAAGAAGAAGAAGGGGAGAAGGAGGGGGAAGATTGTGGTTGTGATTATTTTTATTGCTGTTGTGGGAGATGTTTCCCCATTTACTCTTGTAAAAGATGTGTCTAGATTAGTGGTTTGTTTTTATACAGTGTTTGAATTACCAGTATTTTTGTCTTGCTCTCTCTACCCAGAGAGAATGTTAATCAAAGAACTATTGTTGTAGAATCTTGGAGTACTGAATAATTTTAGTTTATAAATTAATAATTGAAATTATGGATGTTTTGTACATTCTCTGTGAAGGTTGGTTGGTAAATTCTTTGCTCATTGTGTTGTTATTTTCTGTACTGTAAATACTTGAGTGTTCTAGTAAAGGTGATTTGAAGAATTCTGTGAAATCATTAGTGTATATAATAATATTAAATGTATTTAATGTTTATTTGTCTTTGGTTTGTATAAATGAGCAAATCATACCTTGTTTGAGACAATCATACCTTGTTTGAGAAAATCAGCATGATTTTTCATTTAAACCTTTATGATGGTAGATTTTGTGTTTAAGCTGGACACTGAACATGCATCTATTGTAATTACAGTATGCCAGTACTGTTTTGAATTGGCACTGGGCATGCAACTACCCATAGCTATTTTGACTCGACACTGAGCATGCAGCTTCACTTATTACAGTACACCATTCCTATTTTAAGTGGACTGGGCATAAAGCGACAGTAATTACAATATGCCAGTCCTATTTTGATTGGACATTGGGCATGCAACTGCAGTAATTACAATATGCCATTCCTATTTTGAGTGGACTCTGGACATACAACTACACTAATTACAATATGCCATTCCTGTTTTGAGTGGACACTGGGCATGCAACTAAAGTAATTACAGTACCCCATTTCTGTTTTGAGTGGACACTGAAGGTGCAGTTACAGGAATTACAGTCCCCATTCGTATGTTGAGCAGACACAGCATGCAGCTGCGGTAATTACGGAACCCTATTCCTATTCTGCTGGGCCCACAGGACCATTAACATGAAAACCAGTTATTTTGAGGTGAAAGATATTTAAAAATTGGGTTTGTGTTTATGATATTTGTTTTTATATCTGAAGTCTTATTTGTACTACTCGTTCTTTTATTAGGATCTGTATTGTCACTTAACACCTTGGAAGATCATTATGTGTATATGGTCTGTTGGTATATCTCTGGATGCTGTTCTTTCGAAGGATGTCAAATACTAGGTCACTGTGAAGCGATATTCACAATTCAGCAGTGTTTTCCATGCAGTAATGTAACTCTAAGAAGAGTCCGTTATCAGAGAAGAGACTCCATACATGAGAGTGGCAATATGTTTTGATGTTTCATATGCTTTGGGATTGAGTGTTCAAGAGCATGAAGGTGTATCAGTGAATGCTCTGAGCTGAACTACAGTAGAAGCACTTGTCAACTGTCTTCCGTGTAAGATGTGCAGGTATATAATAGCATTTTTTTTTTTGACATGTGGAACTGATTGAAATTAATGTTGGGAGAGAAGTGGTGGCAGTGAAATTATTAACCTTATGGGCCATGCACTATGTTATGTGTGTGTCCGTGGTCCAGTTAGGTGTTCGTCACAGTTTTATGTCACTAGAATATCTCTTCAATTGCCTGTTGCAAATCTTCCATTGTAATTTTCTCCATTTCTGTATACAGACTTCTGTTATGTTGACCATAGTAGAATGATTGAAGTAAATAAAATGTCATGTGTTAATCGTTTGTGGGAGGGGAGGTGGCAAGGAGGGAAAATGCAACACACAATGATAACTACACTTGCAGTAATGAAAACTGAACAGGAGGGGTGGAGCAGTTTCACATTGGCTGTGTTCTATCCTCCAGATATGCTTTGTGGCCATAATGTGTGGCCTACTGAGAATAATGTTAGAATGAACTTCAGACATAACTGAAGAATTGTATGCTTGCTTCATAGATTGGCAGAAGGCATATGACCATGTAAGCTGAACCAAATTGATGCAGAACACTGGTATCGACTTGCACTCTAGTAGACTGATCAGCAAACTGTACATGGATCAGTGTGCTGAAGTATGATGGGACCAAGGAGATGCAAGAAATGTGAAGATAGGAAAAGAAGTTAGACAAAGATGAAGTTTGTATGGACTTCTTGCAGGACTACATAATTAACGATGAATGCCAGCACACAAATAAATAAATGACTGAAAAGTTGTTGTGCTGTGTTGTTGGGGTCAAAGTTTCCAACATTTCGAAGCATCCTAGTGCCTTCATCTTCATGGTCAGACAGTCTAAAAAGAAGTTTACGCACTCAGGAAGATATGAGTGTTTTATATAGGTATGGACATTGGTGTGGATGATAGTCCAGTGGTGTGTTAGCTATGTGTACGTGCTGGGATTATGTTGTTGGCCAGTGGTAGGTAGTGATAGTCGGCAGATGGGTAGTGGCCAGCAAGTCAGAAACATCTGTGCTGTGAAATGCTGAGGTTGCATAGCATCAGTGGGGATGCAGTAGGTACATGGATCCTTCAGAATGTTGGGATCAGTACCCTTGTCTATACAGTGTTACATCTCAGAAGGTTCGAGTTTTCTGCAGAAGTGCTGTAAGAACCTCAAGTCTTTTGAATAAGTGGCTCATGATTCTCTTATGCTGTGTGGTGACAAGATAAACCACCAAGAACTTTATGAGTCTTTGGTTCAAAATTTGTTGGCAATGAATACAAGGCAGTCAGATCACCAGTTCAGCCAAACTTGAAGACCAAACTCACAAGTCAGTCTGATGACCTCTGTTACTGTTGGGGTGGGATGAGATGGCTGATGCCGCTGCTGGGCCAGTTGTGTCAGTTTCAGGTGATTAATGGACAAAATGAGGGCATTGGTGGAATTATACTTGATGGGAAGACCATAATAGTCGGAGAAAGGCCTGTCTCAGTGCTGCATTGTGCTCCACAAATCCAACTTGGATTGGGCTGGAGTGAAACCCATGTCTCTGCAGTGAGATCTGGTGACTAACAGCTTGAGCTATGGCACGGTCTAATGACCCAAATAAAGCTCAATGTGCAGATCACTTATTGGCGAGCTGCAGGCTCACGCTTGCAGTGTCTTACCCAAGAGGAAATGAATGTGTGTGCTCAGGTTAGAAAATTGACCTGTGTGCGCACTGCATTTTTATGTTTACCATTTGCCATGCAAAGATAAACTTTGAAATCAGAGCTCTATCAAAAGTTTGAAGAATTTATTTCACAAGCTGTAAAAGTTTTTGGAAGTAGCCATTTCTGTAATTGTAAATAATATAAGTACAGAATTTGACAGTGAATTTCCTTCATGTGCATATTACAAGATGCTTTCACGCGTGTAGTTTTGAAGACGTGAACATTTTTACTGTGCTGTTACCATTACTGGTTAAAACTGCAGCTCATATCCAGCCAGCAGAGCAGTATGGATGTAAAGATTACATAAGGGGTTTTCTATTTTGAATATTATTCCAATAAACATTGGTGAAACCAGCTATATTAAAACTAGAGAATTTTGTTAGTTTGTAAGCATCTATGAGGACAGTAAAGCCAGGATATCTGTGTATGTCATCTTATCACAACTAATAAGTGTGTGTGCTCTACAGTAACAGCAGTTCTGCTGTTGCATTGGACATTTTATATGTGACAGTATGTACTTCAGCCACTTCAGAGGTAGTAATGTAAGTGATTCTAATAGCGTACAAACTAACTAGTGTGCTGTGACAACAGTTCAGAATTCACTGCTGTTTGTACATTTTTGTTCTTTATCTATAGTGTATTTGAAGGACTGTCATTAGTAAAGTTCATGCCAGTCCATTAGATGTGATTTATGTTGATATACTCATCTTTTGGTCTTTGGTGTTATGAAACTGTGCTGTTGGTGGGTAGACACTACCAGTTTGGAGAAATATTGTTAACCATCCACCAAGAATATGGTGTCATAACCCAGAAGACAACAATATGAAGCCGTGCCACCGTGAAAAGCTCAGATCTATATACTATTTTGGTCTCTCGCAATTGAACACACAATATAGTACTTTCTTCCTTAAATTGTTGTTTTGTTATGTGATTATTCTTGAAGGGTTTGGTTCTCATTTGGCTTTTAAGAAGTTTGGGTTTGGTGTATGGTTGAGTAATTATTTTAACATGTAATGTTTACAGAGATCATTCACTGATAATGTAAGACTTTGCAGCCTGTGTGGAGTATTTAGCCTAATATGATGTAATGGAAACCTTAGAGAATGTCTGATGTTACGGCTTTTATGACAATATGTTTCTCTCATTATTCTTTCTTGAATGAACTGTGAGATGAAAGTGATACTGAGTTTTCAACTTGTACAAAATATAAGTATGCACCTTACACTCATTTTCTTGGTGGACTGCAAATAAATGTACTCGTTTGATACACACGTCAGAAGGATTTAAAACAACATGTTACCTTCATATGCACCTAGTGTGTATAGTTATCAGCAAAACAAGATGGGATGTTCCCACCATATTGGTGGTTCCTACTGCTGGAAATATTAACACCAGATGATCTGTTATGCAGCTTGCAGAATGAGGTTTTGCAGGATGTGGCAAACTGTGTGCTATGAAACCATGAGTACGGCATAAGTGTTGGCCTGTCTTTGTATGATCAAGGATAATATTCTTACCTTGTCTTATTTGCTGTTGAGTTGATTCTATAACTGAGGACATGTGTATCATTCATGATAGTGGAAATGAAGTGGCTGTGTATAGGAAGATGGACAACATTTTCTTGGTAGTTTAAGGTACTGTAATTGCATTTCCATTTTAGTACCATGGATATTATTAATGTTACAGTACTTATCATTAACTGTAGATATTTTATTGTTAAAAGTATGTTTGTAATAAAATGTGACAACTGGTCGAAGCACTTTGTTGCATGTTTATTAGAACTGTATGTGTTTAAGTGGTTTGGAGTCATACATACATGTTGTCTTTTAATGACCATTCACTTTACAGTGCCACATTTTTTTCATATATTTAACCTAGTTCCATGTTTACATCAGCCAGTGTTAAGGACCTGGTAATTAATTAATTAATGGTAACGGTGAAGGATGGAGATTCACATACTGCTTGTAAGCTGGAAACAGTAAATTGGGGTCCATAAATATGGGAGTGGAAAGTCTAGTAAATCTGAAAAGAATAGTGTGTGTGTACAGTTTACATGTTCTAATATTTATACTGTGTTATAATGAAATTCAGTTCTGAATTAACAGTGTATTTCAGTTTGAGAAATTAATATATTTAAAAGTTATATCAGTACAACAGTTGGAAGAAATGAGTTTCATTTTATGTTTGTGGGCAAGGATGTTCTATCTACCTGATTTGTGGAAATCTTTATGTTGGGGGGGACAAGTCAATTTTATGACTTCTCACTCACTGTGCAACTGCAGTTACACTATACATGATTTAAAAATCGTTATACGTCTTGTTCTTTTGAATTGATGAATTGGAACAAACCATATATAAGTAACTAATATTTCTTTTTATATATATGAAATACCTTAATTGGATTCCTTGAAAGTGTACTGACGGCATGTACAGTGTGACTTTTGTTTTACGCTCTCATTGAGAGTTAGCTGCTGTCTTTTTAAATTTCTCTGCATTTTTATTTTTTAAACATTTATGCTGAAGTGAAAGGTTTGATTCTCCATGTTAGGGCTGTCTTGTTTCAGAATGTAATGTGCTGTATTTAACATAACAGTTGCAGAGCTGGCCATTCCGTAGGTTTTGTTATGAATATTTCTGCAGTTACAAAACAGAATCAGATGGTGGATTTACTCTTTGGTATGGTTTGGCATCAAGTAATTCATGATCAAAATTTTTAATATTGATACATATTGAGTAATGCATCAATCACGGTTCTGAACAATCACTGCTTGACGGATCTACATGGCAGGTGGAATATACTTCCCTAACAGTATCCCTCACCATGTCAGTTTTGATTCTTATAAAGTAACAACATAACTGTGTGTGTCATCAGGTCTTCTGTAGCATTTCTTTAGAGCAGCTGGAACTTAACATTTTATGCATTTGGCAGCTGCACTAAGTGTAAATTTAATGGAGACTTCATAAAAGTCCATTCATTGGTGATGGGGAAACTGAGAAAACCACAGTAGCTGATCCTGCAGACTTTTTTTCATGCTCCATGTTGCTGCCTTTGTACATCTGTGACTGATCTTGTGGACAGCTGTGTTATTGCATTTGCTGACTTTTGAAGAAGTATCAATTCACATCACATGTAGTGGGCTGTGTTCAACTTGCAGAAAGATAGGTGTTCTCCAAAGTTCACACAATACTGTTTTGAATATGTCTTCTGTGTTACATTTCACATTTGCAAAGAAAGGACTTCTGCTTAGGGTTATAGCAGCACGGAGGTTTTCTAGCTGCAGATCACCTTATGCCTACTTGTAGTCGTCTTTACTATGCTGACTGCTGATTGTGGAGGTTTTTCTTACACTTGTATTATCTTGTTTGTAGTATCCAGGTTCCTGTTGCTTGTATCTGTTGCATGGCAAAAATAGCAACTAATGTGAGGTTTCTTTCACACTACAAAATTAGAATTCTCTTTCCTCCAATGTTGCTTGCATTGAATTCCAATTGTGAAACATGCTTCAAACAGAGTAGTGCTGGAACTCTCACTATCATAGTCATGCATTCAAAATTACATCACATGCAGGTATCAGCACATTCTGTTACCTGACAGTGGCATCAAGTGGTATGGGTTATACAGACACCCCATGTGCTCACATCTCTTTAGGTCTGCCTGCTTTCACCCTGGCAGCTCACATCCATATGAGAACATGCATTTTTGTTGTGACAGTGCTGTAATTGTTAGTGGTGGAGTAAGTTATTTGGAAAGGTGTGAAGGAGACTTTTGTCTGATATGTGTGTCACAATTAACTGTTGCTCAGTCTGTAACAGTTGTGATGTTATGTGGGTGGGGAAAGGGTGTTGGGTTAAAGGCCTGTCAGTATTACAGGCTGTATTTTCTTTTTCTTATGTAGGGGAGGTTATTCTCACAGGACATAATTCTGCCAAGCAGACTCAGTGGGATTTTACTCTTCAGAAACTGCTGTTGACTTGAGGGAAAAATTCCTTGAAATACATAGTATTGTTACATTTATGAAAAATTTTGGCTTTCAAGTAAACGTGCCTGCTTGTGTGCGCCTTCTTTAGATCGTGAGTACAATTTTACTGTAGCTTATAAATAAAAAAAAATTTTTTTGACATCAAATATTCATGGTGTATGATAAGATGCAAGCCATTCATGCTATAATATTTATTACAGAATTATTCTGCTAGATGGTGGAATTCATTCCACTGAATCATTTGCCATTAACTTCATAACTGTAGGATTTATCATTCAGATATAACATTTTGGTTTTGCAAATGGGTATGTGAATCTTCTGCATGTTAGAACTTGCTGTTGGGGAGGAAAAACAGTGAGCAGAGTTCAGATGTTTGAATTGTGCCCAGAGTTCAAAAATAGAGTAGCGTGTTGGAAAACGAACATTTTTCAACATGCCTTTACCAAGTCTGGGATAAATAATTGTTTCTGTTTCTGCAGATTATCATGTACTGATCCTTTAATTATATCTTGAAATTATTAGTCATTCTTTTATGAAAGTAATGTGTGCTTTATATTTGGTTGTAAGGAGATATCAGACATGTTGTATCAAGAGTCTGCGTTGTGTGCATATTTTGTCTTCTATTGATTTACAAGCAGTTGAACTGTTAATTTGTGTATAACAAAACAGGCCTATTTTCTTTGGATTCCAGTCTCTGAATTTCATTAGTGCTTGAACATTTTACTTTCCTACTTAAAATGTTCAAACTTTGTTAGGAGAGTGGAAATGCATAAGCTAAGAACTGAACTTTGAATGTACACTATACTGGATCTGTGTTCGTTGTTTGTGTGGTCATTTCCTGGGACTGAGTACCATGACATTTCATGTTCAGAAGGTCTTATGTATATTTGTATTATATTTAAGCAGTTTGTTTTTTGTGGTTAAGAAAGTGAATTGTATGGATTTAAATAATATGAAGAAAATGAATTTCTTAATTGTAGCTGAATCCAGTTTTGATGTTGGTCTGCCATTCACATGTGGATTAAAAAATGAGCATCAGAGAAATTATAGGGAGGTTTTATTATGTGGCGAACATGGCTGATTACTTGCCATTGGCTCAGCTTGTTTACTCCTTATTCACATTCCTGCTGAATTATCCATATGTTATCACAGAATCTGAGTTAGCAGCTTAGTGCCTTGCGTGTTTTTGTTATGTGTATGCTTAATGTAGTTGCTACTGGAAGGGACACACAAATTTGGACAGCAATTTACAGATAGATGAAGAGGTTTAAATTATTGGTTCCATTCACAAACTCCTCAATATATACCATGAAGTGAGATTTAATTTTGTGACTTGGTGCTTTCTTGGTGTGTGTGATAGAGAAGTAGACCCCATATTTATTCTGTTTATTAGTGAAAATTGGTTCCAGCTCAGTAGTTACGTTGATCCCCATAAATAAGGGGGTTTCTACATTAATTCGTGAAGTGCCATTACATGATTTGAAAGTTTGTGTTTGATGTGCTATGAGTGCAAGTACGATTAATTATAAGGCCATTTCCCCCCCCCCCCAGGACGTTAAATTCATGCTGATATGTTTCACACAGTCTGATATGATGTGTGCTGTGACGATGTGATTTTTAATTCTGCATTGTGTTTGCAGAGTGTTCTTGGTGACACAAATAATCATGGAATTTGAACCCACGTGGTTCATTTTCACTTGTGAGACATGCTTAAGGATAGAGTTTATAGTAATACTTCTTGCTCTGAATATAAACTGAAAGAAAGTATTCAAATCTTTATTGTTGCACCGTGCATTTCGTAGAGTCACTTTAATTATCCCAACTAATGCACTTACATAAAATTTCACATTAAAACACTTAAAATCGCTCCAACATGTTTTGATCCTAAGATCATCTTCAGGGAGCCATGTTGTTCCTTGCTAAAATCACATATTAAAAACTCACTGATTAATTTCCTCACATTAACAGGGTGCTGTGACA
>Ga0123357_10009300_pt1 | contig 12387 bp, 13 predicted proteins | sample TergutEmb28metaG_FD_89873 | JGI IMG/M metagenome (GOLD analysis project Ga0123357, IMG submission 89873) | Embiratermes neotenicus P4 segment gut microbial communities from Petit-Saut dam, French Guiana - Emb289 P4 | ecosystem: Host-associated > Arthropoda: Insects > Digestive system > Gut ... | reverse complement strand
AATTACCTGTTGGTGATTCACATGTGATTTTGAACCTGTTCACTAATACGATGACACCATTATGTTGAATGAAGTAAACTGTGATTTGTGTTTCTCTACGAGAGGATTGAAGGACCTTCACACGCGAGAATTACTTTATGTAGTCACAAATACACAGGTTTTTTAGGCCATGAGCCTGTTACGTCACAGCAATGGTTGCTGTGAAAGAATGCCGTAAAAAATATAAATAATTATTCGGCATTCTGAACTTGGTGTTCAATAAGAATGTGGCGTTAAGCCGAGTGTCACGCTGCTGGTGCAGGCGAAGACTTGTATTCTACTGACGCTAGTTAGCTTGAACGCGTTAGGACGCCAAGCCACTTGGTGTCGACCTAGCTTAGGACACAAAGAATTAGTTCCGTGCGCAAAATGTTCTAGAATGTTCGGTGGTCATGAGGTTGTGACATCATAGTGAATCCCCTTGTTTTACAGCATCACGAGACAGGATGTTGCATCATGTTCTACCCTTTGAAGCCAAGCTGGTGGCAAAATGTTGCATCATATGATGCAATGTCTTAGAGCTACAAAAATAAAATAATATGCACAAATTAACCCAAAATTCTGTCTCTTGTGTATACAGACTCGGAAATTTGTAAACCCTAACAAGAACCGGAAGCACCCAAGAAACATAAATAAAGGGTACCCAAAGTCAGAAACCAAAGAGAAGATATACGAATTGCTTCATTTCCTCTATTAGAAATACAACCACAGGAAACAGGAGTCGAACCCGGAACTCCACCAATTCAAGAGTTGATACGCCCCTCTCTGAGCGCAGGGACCCGAACTACGAATCCCCTAGTACACCGCGATCGAGGCGTGAACTTCGAGACGCGAGGCCAGAACCGCCGCTTACCAGAGCACGAACTGCAGCACAAACACAGGACCCTAACATAGCTGAGACAAATGCTATATCTTACATGCGGTAGCGAATGCCACACCCAACTGATACAAAACACACTTCTCTGCAACCTTCATAACAGAATAACGATCAGCTGACTACATAATTCTGACTCATGCAGTGATGTACCTAAATAAAAATCGTAACAAACTAGTTGATACATGTTGCATTGCGGCTCTGTTAACTGAAGATGCCACTTGGTTTAAAATTTCTTGTTGTTACAGGATGCCTACTTCTCCCGACAGCGGCTGAGACGTTTCTCCAACACCTAAACCGAAGTGTCATATTTGTAAAGGAAAGAGACATTATGTTGAGCAATGACGTTTGGCGTATTGCGATAGATGTTGAAATGGAAAAACATGAGGAAGCCCTTACATCATTAGCGGAGATGGTTAACAGTAGAAGATAGAAAGCAACAATTTACTTTTAATTCCGAACTGAAATTAACTGACACTTTAATGACGACTTTGGAAACTAAACTACATACTTTTAAACAGATTTTACCGAAATTAGATCCTCGCCGAGGCCTGATTAATTTCGGTGGCGCCATGTTTAAATCCTTGTTTGGTGCCGCTGTGGATACTGACATAACTTCTTTGCATAATAACTTTGATGAATTACAGTCCAGGCAGAAAGATACTGTTCATTCTGTAGCTAATCAGCTTACTTACATAAAGAAATTAGATACCATTACTAGTGTGAACGCCGACGCTAATGCAAACTTATCTGGTATTATAAGGGATGACATGATTAAGTCTCACGACAAATTTCTGGCGATTACCAGAGACATACTATGGCTAAATATGACAATTTACGCTCAAAGTGCTTTATTTATGACGATTCGACAGTTAGAATTGGCTGTACTGCAACTGACTCAACAACTCGACGAACTGATGAACGCCATATACTCTATAATTATGGGGAAATTGCCAGTAAGTTTGATAAACCCTACTACATTGCACAGCATTTCGAAAAACGTTTCACTTCACTTACCAGAAAATTCCGAACTTATTGCAACAACTAGGATGGAGAATATCCATTAAATTACGATTTTATTACAGTTCCTGCTATGGGAGATGCTCGCCATATTAAAATAATTCTGAATGTACCTTTCAAAACAGCAAACCGCCATTTTGTGTTGTACAAAATCCTCGCTTTGCCGGCGCAAATTTTTAATGACAAGTTTGTTCAATATTTACCTGAATTTTTATTTTTTCGGCATTGGCACTGATCAACACAACTACATCTTGTTTACAGAAGCAGAACTAAGTCACTGTACCCAGAGCAGCATTACAGATTAACTGATCTGTCATCATCCAGCCCTGCATTAAATTCCAATATACGATATACACTATTTAGTTCAAAAAACTGCACCAGCAATGATAAACAAACATTTGCCATTTTTGTGTCCCTCCTACATGTGTTATTACGGACTGTACAATTTGCTGGATTAAACACCACAAATTCAGTCCATTACATGGAGAATGACGCGCAATATACTGGTAATGGATATGCCGCAAGCAAATACGCTTCGAATGTATAAAATATACCACAATATCTTTATAAGCTCTCCTACATGTTTCGGCAGAATGTGTGCCATCCTCAGAAAACAGTGATGGCATAAAAAATACACGTATAAAGTTAAAACATGATGACAGGCAGTTTGTGACGAGGATTTCGCCTCTCGTTTCTGGGAGCCTACTGAAGATCCTCGGGAGCTGTCTTCGCGGGGGTAGTGGTTGGGCACAGTGTAAAACCCAATTATTGGAGGAATTCTTTCTGTATTTTGTCAGGGAGAGACTCATACTTGACCTGATCGTCTTTACGTTCCCTGCTGCAGAACAGTCTATGCGCGTGTGCGTATAGCAAGTTTTCCAGGCAGCTAATTTCTTACAATATGGGACGACGGAGTAACAGTTAGAGGATAGAATCCTCATGAATTTTCATCCCGATATTCTCGCAAAGGCGACGTTCCTTGACAGGCCGCGGTGTCTCAAGGATGTATATCGAGTAGTAGGACTTTTTGAGGAAACGATCTCAGTGTATAAGGAAAGGCAGCGAGCGGAGGCGGAGGTGCGGCGGCAGAGTGGGGTTGCAGGGGAGCCCTGGGATGTGCCCCGAACGGCACGGCGGAGACAGGAGAGGCCAGGGGCCGCTACTACTAAGTGTTGGTGTTGCGCCCAGCCCGGACATTATCACAGGAGCTGCTCCCACGGAAGCCCGCGGGCGGAAAACGGGCAGGGGCCGGCGTACGCGCAACCTCCCGGGCCAAGTACTTAACCAGTCTACGTATGATCACCGGTGTGCCTCACACACACCGCTGTGGGTCACGTTGGAACTCAGAGGGGCGAATGTTCCTGCTCTAGCTGACACTGTGGCTCAACTCTCGTGTATCCGATCTGATGTGGCGAAGTAACTATATTTGATCGGAGAGCCATGCAAATTTTTCAAGTTAGTAGTGTCGTGCACCCTCGAAGACGGCACGCATTGCAGTGTTGCTAATGCTATTAGACTTCATGTGAAGTTGCTTAAGTTAGCTTCGGTCCCTTCCCGACTATGCGCCGTACGAAATTGAGTTGTCCGACCCCACTCCGGTGCGTTCGTCCCCGTACAGATGCGGCCCGCACAAACTGGCGACTTTAGGACATGGTGAATGACCTCTTAGAACAGGGTGTGGTGCGCCTTAGCAAGTCCCCTACACCAGGCCGGCGTTTCTAGTGCCTTTGTTTGGCGAGAGGAGCATCAAGTGGCGTTTGACTCCTTAAAACGCGCCTTGTGTGAAGCACCGGTGCTCCAAATTCCCGAATTTAACAGGGACTTTGTCTTAGTGACTGATGACAGTGACCTCTCCGTCTCGGCTGTCCTTCATCAAGAAGTGAATAGTGTATTGGTCCCTATTGCTTATTACAGTAGAGTGCTGGCCGCAGAAGAACGCAATGTGCTGTATGAGTTGGTGTGCTTGGCGGTCATCTTTGGCTGTGAAAAGTGCCGACACTACACCGAGGTTAACAGTTCGAATCACATTGTGACAACCTTGCGTTATGTTGGTTAATTAGAAAGGTCAAGAACGTGGGACGCCTCGGCAGATGGATATTGCGGTTGGCGCCATTCAAGTTCAAGACCAAGCATACTCGTGGTGTAGACAACGTGGCGGCTGACGCGTTAACACGCATATTTGACGGTGGTTCTGATGAGAACGTGGAAGTTTCCTGTGGTGCCTTGTTGGAGTTTCTTCATCTTGTCTATTCTTCTCTAAAAGAACATCAGGAGAACGCCGTGTTTTGTGTGGAGGTCCTGAAGAAGATCCAGCACAAGCAAACCGACGACGAGAATTTTCAGGTCCATAAGGGACTTTTGTGCTACTTTCCCAAACTGTCGAGGAGTCGCAGGTGGGTCGTCCCGTCTCTATTGAGACCTATGCTACTGCAGAATTTCCATGATGCTGCTTTAGCAGCACACCTCGGGGCCTGAAAAAACTACCATAGAGTTGCTTCTAACTTTTGGTGGCGAGAATGCATGGGCAGGTGTTCGAGTACGTACCCAAATGCGGGTTGTGTCAGCGGGCTAAGCAAGCGCAAGACACGCGAGTGGGATTATACTCAGCCAGTCCAGTTCCTCTACCGATGGATAGGCTGTTCATTGATTTTGTGGGTCCGCTTGTTAGAAACAAACGCGGCAACATTGCCATTTTGGTCGTGGTTGATTCGTTCTCGAAGTTCGTTTCATTTCGCCCTGTACGTAAGATGACGTCATTGGCAGTGTCTGATTATTTGGCGTTGTCCGTGACAAAGGATTTAGGAGTAACATATGCCGGAAAATATTCCATTTTCCGGCTTATGGTACACCTAAATCCATTGTCACGGACAACGCCAAGGTCTTGTGCTGCAAAGAGTTCAAATACTTGTGCTTCAGATTGGGGATCGAACACTCCCTATTATACCCAAGGCTTCCTGGCAGAGAGAGTTAACAGGAACGTTAAGTCGGCGTTGAAATTATTCCACCACGAATCCCAAAATTCGTGGGATGAGGATTTACCGTGGATGAGGCTGGCTATTAACACGGCCGTAAATCAGAGCACGCGTAGTACCCCGGACGTGTTGTTTTTGGTGCGCGAGTTGAAATGCCCATTAGGGGTTCAGTGGGATCCGTCCCCGGTCAGTAACAGCAACAACAACAGCACGAATCAGTTCTGAACCCAGACTTATTGTAAGTTGCTGACAGCCAGGAAAAGGGCAGCCCAAAGATTTAACAAAGATCGCAAACCGCACCACTATAAGGTGGGTGATTTATTCCGTTATCAGCTTAAGTTAAGTAGTTCGAAGTGCCTAGAAATCTCTAAGCTGTTATTAAGGTGGTCGGTGCCTGTGAACATAACGAAGATCGTAAGATCCAATGTGGTGTAAGATCCAATGTGGTGTTGCTGGTTAACACCGATACCGGGGTGAGCATAGGAAGGGTCAATGTCAGCCAGTTGAAACCTTGTCCTAAGTTATACTCTGAAATTAATGCTATTTAATGCAGACCGGTATTCTGAATGTAATGTTATGTATTGTTTGATTTGTGAGCTCTGCCGAGCAGTATTCTGAATGTAATGTTATGTTGTGTTGGATTTGTGAGCCTTGATGTTTTCACTACTCACGGAGAGGAGCGTCGCCGGACGATAATCGTTTCCTGTTCCCTGAACTATGGAACGGATTGGATTGGGATGGATCGACGTGAAGAGGAGCGTCTCACTCCGCATTAGGAACGGTGGCCTGTGGAAGTCCCCCCGGGCCTACCTCGGCGTGGTGCACCGGGACTGGTGTGAGGTTATATACCGTATGGAACCTCACTTGTGCACACCTGGAAGCCGGCGAACCGGGCCTGGTGTTGCACTCCGCAGCCGGTTTGTGTGTTGGTGAGGGGCGTATATGGGAGTGATGGATTTAAGGGCCTAGTGTGAGGTCCTGGAGGTGATGTGTTAGTGTGGTAAAATCCTCGCCTGACTGGAAGGAAGTGGTCGTCCTGGTGGATAGTGGCTGGAGGTCCAGCGGAAGTTACAGGCTTAGGTGTTAACCACGAAACATTTCTAGCACCTCGTAAGGAAGCTGTGAGGACGGGACAAGATCACACTATGGAGTGTCACAGAGACGGATCAACGCAGTTGACCAAAAGGGGGTATGATAAGCCGTGCCCGCAGGGCTCAGCTCAAAGGCCGTTCCTATGCGGAAGTTGTCAGCGTGGACTTTGCGACCTGTCATTAACTTCCCTCCCATTAACGTCTGGGGATTGGCTGCCGTGAGTGAGTGAAATAGTTTGGGGGCGGTACGAACTGTTTACTTGCACGGTAGCTTGAAGCCCGGACCCACAGTCTGTCCGTCTATTTCTTCGCTTCAACTCTTCACTACCCTGAGGACCAGAACAAGAACATCGCTACGACGGGCTGGGCAGCCGAGGACTTCTAGTCTACTGAGCTGATCTTATTGGGGGCGGGGCCGGAGAGCTAGTATGAGCGTGGGTTAAAAATTTTGTTTCCGAACTGTACTTCTAAAATGACAAGTCTTGGTCACTTGGTCGTTCATACTAGACGTCGGGCCCCGGAGGCTAGCAACTAGGCTGTAAGCCACTTCATGTATTATTTTCTTATTAGTGCAATATATAATTTTGTGTACGGCTCATTCTCATTGTTGTACTGGCCGATCCTTATAGTGTAAGCAGGCACGATTAGTAATGCTACTGTGGAGCACTAGTCGACTCTAGTGTCAGAGTCAGACGGTTAATCAAGGACGTAACGTTGTGTTAAGCTTGTTTCTAGCTTCAGGCTTAGGCCTGACGATGCGCGTGGCCAGTTCGTCGTGAGTTACGTGCCGATTACGAGTGCCGGGTTATTCTTTGTGTTACCCAATTACTCTTGTCAATTCATGCTTGTGCTTCTTGTTTGTTTTCTATGTGCTTTCATTACTCTGTTCTAAATATATGTTGCTTTATTACTAATGAGAGTTGTATGATTCGGAAGTGTTTTGTGCGACACCCAATATTTATCATCCCCACAAGAGTAAGGGGCTGCGGGATTCGGCCGCTCAAACGGCCGACAGGGATTTACAAAGTGCCGGGCCCCCTATTCTTCTAACAATTGTCGACACCCATTTCAGGTGCAGACCGCGTGGGCAAAGAACATTGGGCTGGGTTGTGGGGCAGAGTAGTTTTTCAGCTTCCCGACGGTCTACATTTGGTCGGAATCTGGCTGGAGGCAGCATAGAAATTAGTGACGTCGGCGCTGGCGTTAAGAGCCGCGCCCCTTTAAATTATAGTGTCTTCACGAGGCAGGTGCAGTTAGGTCGGAGTACCAAATCGGGAGGCATTACATCTCAACCACTAAGCGGCAACGCAAAAGAAACATAATGGCACACAATGATAATGAAGATCATCATCATCACCTAGGTGAAACTGATTAGCGCCAAACTACAAGGGTCGGTGTTCTATGCCTGAATTAAGAGAAAAATCTAAGAAGAGGATATAAGCTACAATCAAATCACTAAGACTTCAGCCCACATACACACAAAATCACTTGCCTCACAACATATTCCGTATGTTACCGTAGAGAAACAACAATCCTAGCCACAGAATGTACACAAACCTGACACAATAACTGACAGCACTGCGCCGTGTCTTCTTCCAAAACTAACAGTTCCTCAGCTTCCTGAGCTACACCAATCATGTTAAAACTCCGATTTGTTGAACATCCAATTCAACAAAACCGTTCCATCTATGCATAGCATTTCCAAGTGGTTCACACACAAAAACCCTGTATGGAGCTCTGCTCTACTCGCCCCTTCCGCGTTACATGCCACGATTACCTCATTCTTCATGCTTTGATCTCCGGAATAATACTTGTATTTGGTGACATTGCAGATCATTCAGCTCATTATGCAATTTCCTCCACTCTCCTTTTACTATTTCCCTCTTACAACCAAATATTCAACTCAGCACCCTATTCTCAAACACCCTCAGCCTACGTTTCGCACCCATACAAAACAACACGCAGAATTATAGTTGTGTGTATCTTAATCTATGCATTTGGGATACCAAACCGGAAGAAAATGCATTCTGAAAAAGAATGATGGCAAGCACTAGTCTGCTCTTGATTTCTTCAAGAATGGAATTCTGATATGTCAGTGTTGTTACCAAATACTGGAACTGTATCACCCTTTCACAACATTTAGTACTTACCTTTATATTCCAAATCTATCCTGCATTCTGGTCACGAGACATGACCGTCCACTAAGTATTCTCAGCGTTTACTTCAAGACCAAACTCCCTAGCAGCGACTAATAAAGTTTCAGTCATTTTATTTACAGTAAATATGCGTCCACGCGATACAACAGACGGGCTGAGACGTTTTATCTAGTTTGTCATATTTTTAATAGAGTACATTCTTAAAATTATATGCAATTACAAGAGTATTCCCCAAAGCAAAACCACAGTGGCCTTGAAATAAATACTTTTCCTGTCCATATTCCCGTAGAACGGAAGGAAGTGATTGTTTTGACTACAGTAGCTGCTTTTCCGCACGCATTACCTACAACATTGCCACTTTTGCCTAAGTGTCGCATCGACCAGGACTGGCTTGTAACCAATTTCCTATTTCGTCTATGTACTGTGAGCACAAGGGCCTCAAGAAAGCCACGTCCAGAGGTTGCAGCCGATACGTAGTGCGACCTGGCAGCGATACCATTATGGCACCACTGTCGCGAGCTAATTGCAGAGCCTCAGTGTTTTGGGTGTGTGTGGAATGACCATTCAAACGCACAAGAATCTTTCCGCTGATATTAGGTACCATAATTTCAGCAAAATGTGTCAGCCAATTTGGGAACAATTTTTTTACATGTAACTCCATTTGGTACGAATGCTACGACATTGCCTTGTGGGGCCCAATCTTTGTAGTCATCAAATCTTGTCCGTTTGTGTATCAACATCGGAGGTACATATCAGCCAGCAGCTCTGGCGCAACTGACCGCTGATGTAATTACTTCCCTCCATCACTTCAAAAGCAAAACATTATAGACCTACCCTTCATCGAAAGCACTCTTCTAGGTACTTCCCAACTGTTGTCAAGCCAGTTTCGTCAAAGCTATAGATGCTGGTATACTTTCAACAATTCTTTCAAGCAAATATAAGAATTCATTCACACTTTCCGTATTGAAAGATTGTGCCCTATCCCAGTTTGTAGTTTGTGGTTGCCTTAGACTTAGTTGTGGGTGTCGTCTCATGAACCCCCAGTAGGCCTAATATTTCTTACCAGAAATCTCTTTGTCCTTATTCAATCTGTGAGACAGGTGACAGTTCAGCGACATGAAATGTCACGCGCAGTAAATCACTATTGGTTACACCAAACATGCGCGGTTCCAACTGTAGAAAATAATTAACTATTTCCTTTTCCAAATGTATGAGGATCTCTCCATGCTGATAATCAGTTGAGTGTTTTCCACTGAAAAATAATTCTTCCCATCTAAATGTCTTTACAGGGCAGATTTGGCAACAGAGTATTTACGAAAAGCTGCATTTAATCCAATTTCAACATTTCGAACTTCTTCGAGAACTATGTATTTTCATATTTCAAGCCTCACAACGTCCGTGTTTAACATCTTTTGGCATTCTGCACTACAAGTTCAAATTAATTCCTTAGTAATTAGACATAACTACAAGCACTTCACTTGCAGCTCCATACCGTCACACACAAATATAGAAGAGTGAGTATATAACGGTGTACAAGTATCAAAATATAAATAGAAGCCTCATAAAACTATAATGTTGGTATTCACTAACAGAACATATGGCTCCTTGAAAGGACCGGTGGGCCATTCATGCAACCCTGTAGTGGTTCATCGATAGCAACTACGCCACTTTTTGTTTTCCAAGCTACCGAGCTTCATGTAAACTAACAACGAAGAAAACCATTACAGCAGTGTGTCCAGTAGAGATTATACTTGTAAGTAGTGTATAACAAACAGCAGTTACTTACTTTATGTAATGATAAACACACGTAGAAAATTAAGAGAAAATATAAAAGAAACGATGATAACATAACCAATAAATTTTCTCAATGAGCTTTTCACGCACCAACTGAAACAACTAAACAAGATGACATCATTCATTGCTGCGCCCCCATGTGCTATCAACATTGTTAAAATATCGTGGTGGCCCATCCGTTGATACGATGCAATGATGGCAAACTTCGTTTATATTCGATATCTGTTAGTTCATGATACGAAGGCACGGATTAAATGAAAAGAAAGTCCCTGCGCAATACGTTCATCTGTAGCAGACATGTGCTTCACGTTATTCTTCTCCGTTGTCATGGGGAAGCGAGCGAACTCTCTGCAAATCGAGTACACTAGCACAGAAGCATACGGAAAGCTTGAAACCGTTTATTCTAATAAAGCAGTGGGCCGTCAACTCACTGTAATCTGGAAACACCAGCAAAAGACTCAGAAACGGTGGCCAGGGAATGTATAATGGCGCTAAGACATACAGAATCCCGTGCAAATTCGTTTCGAAAACGTGATAAACTGCAAGATCTGAGCAGTTTTTAACACAGTCTCATGATCAGCAATACAAGCGCCGAGGGAAGTCTTCTTCCACACCCGTCAGACAACTCAACTACATCCGTTACTGGATACGACTTTTGGGTATTTCAAATACCATAACGAAACAAAACGTCAGAGTACAGGGCTGAGAACAGAAGCAACGAGGCCAAAATGTTTCGCCTGCTAATATGGAGGATCAGATGGTTGCGGAGCACTCCTTTGGACAATCCGTGATCCATAAATGACGAAGGTGGAAAGAAAACCAGTAAACTATGAAATGCGTGATGGAAGTGCTATTGCGGGGGATTTCCTGTGAGGTCACAATTTCGAAAGAAACGCAGTTGGTAACTTCTGCACGACGATTCAGTTGGTCATTCTACCGTGTCAGTGAAGTACTGCCTGGCGAATCGAGGCACGGAGGGAATCTGCCACCCCCATAATTCACTTGACTTCGCGCCAGCCGATGTTTCGTTCCCTCTAAAGTAAAGTACGAGCGCAATGGAACATTTCCAGTCAAGACACCACGAAGAGTGTAACCACCTTCGTACGTCTTCCATTATTTTATCCAACTTTCAGAAAGATGTAAAAAGTGTACTGGAGAGAAGGGAGCATGCTCTGAAGGCAAACAAAACAGTTTGTCACTTCACGTGTATCTGTTCTTGAAGGCAAAGTACCGCAATCATATTACTTTACCTTCACCGTGTAAGCAGCAAAACTTTCGTTTCATTCAACAACGGACTCGGTCCGAAGATTCTGACGGTATACAAGTGGGTACCTGATTCACAATTAATCAGGACGCAATAGATCGCACGTCTTTAATATCTTACACTGTCAGTCCACGATTAGTCACAATAACTTCGTCACTCCATCCGTCCATATTCCTTAAAACACTTCAAGCAGCAAGTAATGGACAACTAATCTGTGTACCTTCAAATTAATCAATAATGTGTTTGCCACATTCGGACCATTATGTTTGTGTGTTATATTTATTATCCAACTTTATGTTGTGATTTTGTCCTGTATGCTGTAAGAGTGTTTATATAAACACTTTACAGCATACAAATCTTTCGGATGAAGAACATGATAATGGCCAATGTTGGCCGAAAGATGTTTGTAGCACCTTCTAATAATCATCAATTAGAAATACACTGTTGCGCTACTGACTGTAATTACCATACCTATTAATTACTACACACAACGGAATGACACATTTCAAAATGCCATACCTGTTGTTCAAATGACAGCAACATGCCGTTTTCTCTTCATGCTAATTTACTACTACGCATATTCAAATTGATTCAGTATTTAGTACCGTGTAAGTAGAAATGTTAAAGTCAAAACTGTTCTGAACACAACAGCAGCACACAACGTCAATAGCATAGAAGCTGCAAATACGTAACTGTTCAAACGCGACAAACGCTGCACAAATTGCACTATCATTCTGACTGGAAGTGATACTTACTGATACGGCACCACTGCACCTTCCAAAGCAGTGTTATCGTAAGGCATAACTGCGAATATTCAAAGCGATGACAGGTACAGCTGAACTGTGAATCTGTTGTGCAGTCGCACACCTGCAAGTTACAACAGCATCTCACAAACAATCGACTAGAAAACTATCGAAAATTACAATCCCAATTTTCTCAGCTCGACTCAATTTTAAAATGAAAACTGCAAAATGGAACCATCTACACACAAAGAAGGCAGTAAATGACGCTCAACATAGCACTTTGGACGGAGGAATTACCGTCTATTTAATTATCTCAAAAATCGGTAAACTTAACAATGGATACTGGGCACGAAATCTCTCGAAGTTTCGTCGCGACAAGTAAATACGGAAAATAACGGCGAGGCAGTGTCTTAGGTCTGAAGGCGGCAAGCTTT
>Ga0123357_10009299_pt1 | contig 12388 bp, 8 predicted proteins | sample TergutEmb28metaG_FD_89873 | JGI IMG/M metagenome (GOLD analysis project Ga0123357, IMG submission 89873) | Embiratermes neotenicus P4 segment gut microbial communities from Petit-Saut dam, French Guiana - Emb289 P4 | ecosystem: Host-associated > Arthropoda: Insects > Digestive system > Gut ... | reverse complement strand
CCTGCAAGGCAAGGCGCCGAAGGAAATTCGCGCCATTCTGACAGAAACATTAGGGGAACATGCGCCATTGTATGCCACCGTCAAAAACTGGTGGCCCAGTTTAAACGTGGTGATTTTTCCACCTGTGATGCGCCTCGTTCTGGACGACCCAAAACAGTGACGCCGCTGGAAAGTCACCAAGGGGGTCTTGTTCTTGCACGACAATACCCCGGCTCACCGGGCACTTGCAACCCAGAAGAAACTGGCCTACCTGGGCTTCCATTGTCTTGATCACCCACCCTATTCTCCGGCCTGGCCCCATCGGACTACCAGCTGTTCCCTGGACTGAAAAAAAAAACAATTCAAAGGTCGCCATTTTTTGTCCAACATGGAGGTCATTGCTGCCACGGAGACCTGGTTGGACGGACAACCTTCTGATTTTTTTTTTTTGAGTGGCTTGCAAAAGTTAGAGAAACGGGCTAAGAAGTGTGTTGAGCTTCGTGGGAAGTATGTTGAATAAATCCCGAGTTTGGTCGCTGTAGCTTGTGTCCTTCCTGGTCGGGCTAAGGACTTATCAGCACCCCCTCGTAATTACAGAGATACTCATTATACAGCATTCTTCAGCCTCCTGTCACTTTTGGGGATCGTGGTAGCTCATTTGGTATGTCCAGGCAAAGGATTGGAAAGCTGAGGACTCATGGTTTGATTTATGTCTTGGGCAAGAGGTTTTCTTCCTCCCCAAACTGTCCAGATTGACCCTGGAGCCCACCCCTCCTTCTGTTGAATGGGTATCGGGTGTAAAGCTTCCTGGGGACGTCAAGTTGACCACTTTTCTCCATATAGTGCCAAGGTTAAAAATCAGTGTATATCTCCACTCCCCTTATATGCCTGCATGACATGTGCTGAGACAACTTTATCATTGACTTTTACTTATCGCTTTCTCCTTCTCAGGTCCAGATATTCCCCTTAGTCCCCTGTTTTTAGACACCCTTAATCTTTGTCATGCTATTGATGTGAGAAACGAAGTGTATGTAGTAGTACAGCGATACCTTACGTTTTTAGATAGCGAGTGGAAATTGCGGTAAACATTGCCAAAATATAATATACTCTTACTTCATTAATGCTAATTTCGATTTGTTACTGTAATCTCATAATTTATCTTCGCCACATTTTCATACATGTTTGCCTGTGTTCCTATTAGGATTTTCTTCTGCATTCTGATGACATGAACCAGATGGGTTCAGACACCCCCGACTTACACAATTTCAAGATACGCGATTTCAGACTTGCTCGATTTAAACAAGAAAGTAAAAGAATGAATAACTTTTTTGAGACGCGCGCCGAATTTCTCCTTGCGGGAACGAAAGTGCTATGAGACGAAGGTGACGAAAGATTACTGCTGGGCGACAACACAGACTGCGGCCGAACAGGTTCCAGTGTGCGGAATTTTGCTTTCAGCGGACTCCCTTGTATGTACGCATAGGTGTATGGTTGACCACACGTACGCCTATGCTCAGTTCCGACGGGCAAAATTCGACTTGCACCGGTCCCTCCGGATTGTAACTATTCCATTTGGGAGTGTCTGTGTTTAGTTTCCTCGACGTTTTCTTTTAGACCTTTTTGTATCTCGGATAGAGCTTACGTGGAATTGTTTGTGGTTCTGCCAATTAATATGATCAGCATGCACCGTAAATTTATCTGTGCCATCCTAAAATTCTCGATTTCCACGGACCTTCATAATGGCATGTTCTAAAGCAAAGATGAAAAAGAGTGGTGGTCATGCCATGGCTTTGGTGGAAAACTACTGGCCTTTCGGGTTCGATCCCAGGCCAGTCCGTGTGGGATTTATGGTGGAGAGTGTGGCACTGGGACTATCTATTTCGGGTTTCCTCTATCATTGTCGCTCCACCAATGCTTCAACTAATTCATTCACCTGTTAACAAAGCTGTATCGTATTAGCCGTAGACAGCGTTATTAAATAGCACACTTAGGAGAAAGAAAAGCAGTGGGAATATGACATTTCTTGCGGGTCATTTTCAGTAGTAAACGGACCAAACAAGTTTTCAGCTATGCAGAATTTACCATATGATTTGTTTAAACACGTTTCAGTTTAATCTATCTCTCCGTATGGAATAACTCGGCTCCCAGTCGACGGATTTTCATAAAATTTTATATTTGAGTATTTTTCGAAAATCTGCGGAGAAAATTCAAGTTTCGTTAAAATCTGACAAGAATAACAGGTACTTCACATGAAGACATATGTAAGTTTATGGCAGTACATCTCTGAAATGTAATTAGAATTAGAAATACTTCACATAGCCTTATACAGAAAATCAGAACACACATTTTTATGTTCAGTAACTTCTCCCGAAAATCGTGCCATTTATGAGATAATGTTGAAAAATATGGCCGGACAGTACGGCGCATGCGCTGTACGTACTGGATAACTACGGTTACAGATACACACTCAGAATATGTAATACTTAGAGTTTCCGCGGCAACAATGGTTACGCGAACGCGCCTCATTGTTAGGTTTATACGTACACTGCCGCTCTTGTTTAATTTCTGATGAATGCAGAATATCAGATCAAATAGTGGTTGGTACACGATGTCAAAATCCACCTGCTAATCCCATAATTTTATCTCTGTGTGAGTAAACCATAAGAGTATAACGTTGGATAAACTTGCAATGTATGTGGGCCCGTAATATGTGTTGACCTCCCATATTGCGTAAGCCGTTTCTACTGTTTATCACTGTTACTTCCATATCCTTCCTCATGTTTATTTTTTGTCACTTCGCAGCGACGTAGACGATCCATGGTGGTTGCAGTATACCCAGACATTGATAGTGAGAGGCACTCAAGTCGTTTCTTTGCTGATTTTGTATCTTACTTCACTTTTTTGGTATTTGTTTAGACAACGGGCAATTCACTGTAAAAGGAATGAATGTGCACAAGTTGGACTAGAATAACACTAAAAAACTTTCAGGAATGGTAGAGGGCACAAAACTGAGGATTCTTAGGAAAGGAACTTACGTCTGAAAGCGCCTTAGTTCGACGCATTGGGGCGTCAGAGTCGCGTCAGACGTTATTCGTCGATTGTGGAAACAAGTAACAAAAAAATATCGACCAACTCTCAAGGATGGTAGAAGGGACCAGAATAAGGATTTCGAGATAAGGAACTTACTTGCGGAAACACCTTGGTTCGACGCAGTGGAGGAGCACGAAAATCCAGCCAGAGATAAAAACGACAACCGACGAATGTCTGACGCAACTTTGACGCTCCACTGTGTCGAACCAAGGCGTGTCCGGACGTAAATTTCTCATTTTTACATCTTTAATTTGGTTCATTCTGCCATCCATGGAAGTTCGGCGTTGTGATTCTGTTCCATCCTGTAGAGCCTATTTATGAATAAACGTAGTTATAGGATACTAGCCTTTGTTCGTCTTGATTATACAAAAAATGAGTTTAGTGCTCAAGTTTCTCAAATTTCTTCCGTGGAAGGAATTACCATTATAAGATGCGCATGCGGCGGCCTATATGGACACTACGCCCCCACACCCACTCCGGTGCTATCATTACATTAGGCATGTATTTTACGGGCGTTAGTACGCCATCGTGGCAAATGAGAAGTGCAGTGCTTTGGATGCATTTAGACAACTAAAACTGACATTGTTGTTTCTAGTGACACTGACACTGAACTTGCGGAATCTGCGGGAGACACGAGATCGACGAAAGTGACCACATAGAGCGCGGTAGTGTTGGAAGGCCGGGGAATTAAAATTGCTCCCGTAATTGATGCTTGCAGCGCGATGAGTGGTGTTTCAAAATAAATTGCAGATAAATTTGAGTTTGTTTCACCATCTGGGATTGTTGTGTTTTTTTTTTTTTTGCTTTGCGAAATGCAAGTCCAAGACTTGAACAGAAAAACGGGTAATGACACGTGGTTCAAAATCACAGACGCTAAAGTGAACGAGTATATTGCTTTGGTAATTGTGGATCCCACTCGTGCTGCTAGTACAGAGGCCAGTGCCTTTGTACCGATTATGGGACGAACTGTGACACGGTACTGAAAGATACGTCTGTATCTTCTCGACACGTGCATACTCGTTGCAAGTTATTCACCACAAACCCCCTAGCTAGAGGAAGAATTCTGACTTCAGAGTGCAGCTTGCAAGAGTACATCAGGGGTCGGCCTTCATCCTGTTCAACCCTCTATGATTCCAAGTCAGATTTTGTGACATTTTCTGATGTACAGTCCTCCAACAGAAAAGAATGAAAATGTAGAAATACTATGGAATAGTACAGTCACGGAACACAAGAGTGGCTGAGCGAACCACTGAAACCGGCCTCTCAATCAGGACAGGAAAAATATACCGTACACCGGTACATCTCATTCTTCCACCAGAAACACCACTACATTCACTTTACACGCTTCACTCTTCATGTTTCCACCCCTTTTAACCACAGACATATACACCCCGCTGAAAACGATATAACCCACATGCAATCAACCACCAATCTGCAGGATCCAGAAGCAGAAACACTGACCACTGCAGTACAAAAACTGGATGTCGGGTGATCCTCATATAAGAAGACTGTGACATCTAACATAGCACAGATAACATCATAGGAATTATACGATGAATCAGATTAACACTGATATATCGCGTACCGGTATAGCATAGCATTGTTTTAAATGCCCACCCGCGGCCATTGCAATATATTTGGACGCATAACAGCAATACATTCTGGTGGCTCCATGAACGTACAAGTAGACGGAAACAATACGAAGGGGAAAAGCAAAAGTGATCCGCCGGACGGGGTGTGATGGGACTTACGAATTACGAACCAAAATGTTTTCTGGTATTTTGTGAAGTTCAGTGGTGCTGACACCAAATTCTGGTCGTTATGTGACACGAAGGTACCAATGTGTGGACTGTATATATAGTGAACATTGTTTCTTGTCACTTGTACACAATGGAACATTACTTGAAGAACTATAGCTTGTCATCAGATTGTAAGCTTTCTGTGATTTGAAGGAACATTTGTGTGAGCTGCATACACGGTGAGCATTTTTCCGTTTCGTAGATTATGTAACCGCAAGGAAAATCACACTCTAACCTTACTGTGATCCGAAAGATTCTTAGTAGCGGCTGTGTGTATATGTTTTGGGCACTTTTCCTGCGCAATTCGTACATTGTGTAACGGTGAGGAATATTTTGTAAACTGCACTGCAGCTAACGCCAAACTCTGATTTTTTTTCCGTGATACGAAAGAATTGTGTATTCTACGTGTATACATGTAGTGAACATTTTTGGCGTCATGCTGAGCTACCGAGACTGGTTCGAGCCTCACGGCCGTTTTGAAAGAAAAGTGACTGCACTGTTCCACAGTAGTGGCAATATGTGACGAAAATTTGTGTTGTGTGTACTAGCCATGGGCAAGGAAATAAAACTGTGTGGTGGTGTGAGAAATGTGATGCAGGACTTCACCCGACTGTTTTGAGGCTTGCCACACAACAAAACGAGTAGGGCCACGTATTTGGTAAGTACGTGCTTCCAGTATTATGTGTGTGAAAATTTGAAATTCCAACCCTTATTTTTCAATTATTTTTTACATATCAGTGCAATTCATCTAAAGAAGGGGTAATTAAATCTGATTGCTATGTCAGTAAGGGGTATTTAAATCAGAGGCAATAGGGTTAGTGACTGGCAGTAGTGATGGGTACATCTGCAAGTAGGTAACCATTCTTCATCTCTAAGAAGTTAGTTCTATGCTGATAACTCACATACATTAATTTGTGTCTCTGTACAGGTCCTTGATTTGCTTGCTTCTGTGATTCAATTTAAGCTTTATGTAGTGTATGGAACATTATATTTGATTTGTAAAATTGGGAATAAAATTTGTGAATTTCTTGGAATTTCTGAGATCTCTTTCCTTCTGGGATGTGACACAGCATCGTATTCAATGGTTAAAATGAAAAGAAATTACATGGAATTATGTTTGATCCACAAGATTTACCGTGAATCCCATTACTGAAGCCCATTCTGTAGTATCTGTAATATACAAGACAGACTGATAGGGCATGATCAGTTTGTACACTTTGTACAAACGTAACAATGCAGTGTCTACAGAGGTGAATGCTGCTGCTCTTTGTATGAATTGAGGTTTTTATGATAGTGAATATTCACATTGCTCTCATGTAGGTTATGGCACCATGTAATGTCATAGATGGGTACCTGTATGTTACATACATACAAGATTTCTTTCTCATAATTCCTTACAGCACATTGGCATAGGTATAAAGCAGATCATAAGAATAAATCTGATTGAAGACAATCAATAGTCACACAATAAACCAGCTTCACATTAGCACAAATGTGGTCAAAAACCTCATACATAAAAATAATACAATGTTAAAAAACAGGTAAATATCTGGTATAAAACACTAACAGAAATCATAATTAATTATTAAAAAAATTTAGAACACCAAAATCAGAACTCACATCACATAGAAGAGTTCATGTACTCTTCAACTGAGTAGAAGGCTTTGTCAATTAAATACTTCTTCAAATTTGATACAAAAAATTTTACTTTAGAACCAACTCAGCCATATATTTGGGCAATTTATTGAAGATTTTTTTGCTATCATAGTATGCTCCTTTCTGGTTTATTCTAAGAGTGGTTGACAGTTTATGCAACTGTAATTTATTTCTTGTATTAAAACCATGAATTATAGAATTAAATGTGTAAATTTCCAAATTCTGTGACAAGAATCTCATCAGGGATATTATGTATTGCAAAAACAAGGTTAATAATTCTAGTTTCTGAAATAAAGGTTTATGTGATGTTCTAGAGCTTGAATCAGTCATAATTCTAATTATCCTTTTCTGTGGTAGGAAGACTTTTTTACCATCTCTCTAGTTCCTCCAAAAGAAAATGCCAAATTCCATTGTAGCATGACAGTATGCAATATAAATCATCTTGAGAGCGGACATATTACTGTAAGAGTACATAGATCTAACAACAAAGCATGCAGTGCACAGTTTAGGTAAACTTTTATTAATGTGGTTGTTCCAGTATATATGTTTGTCTAATTCTAACCCTAGGAATTTGGTATTAGTAGATTTATTTATTGAATTATTTTGATAGTTAATTAGAAATGTTTCATCTTGGTAATGTTTTGAGCTGAATTTAATTATGTTTGTCCTATCTGTATTTAAAGTTAAACCATTTGCTCATATAGTCCAGTGTAGTCTTAGCTTGTACTTGTAATTCTTTAATATTACAGGAATATACTGCCTCCATCATCTGCCCTCATTTATGCATCATATTTCATTTGTTGCACATGTGCTAAATGGCTGAGATTGATACTGATACACTGTATTGGAATAGGTTCCCAGAATTGTAAATGGAGAATTTTTAACGATGCTTTCTTCCTTGTATAAAAATTTTATGCGATATTTGTAGTCATTTTTCAAGCTTCAGTTTTTAAATTGTTGTGGCAACTAACAAAATTCAAGTTAAATTAATGCAGATAATCCGAAGAATGTAAATTGTGATACAAGTAGACATATCAGGAAAACAAAGAAGAGGGAATATTTGAAATGTGTAATTAATGAACTTGAAACAGCTGTACGAATAGGAATATTGGAGACTTGTACAGAGGCATAAATGAATGTTAGAATTATTACTAGCCTAGAATGAACTTCATAAAGGGTGAGAAGGATGATGTGCTTGGAGCTTCCTGCAGTATTTTGAATAGACAGTAGAATAATTTCTGTCACTTATTAAATTTACATTGATTTAATGATTTTAGGCACACTCAATACATACAGCTGTGGCATTATTATGCCAACCCAGTGCCTCTGAGGTTAAGATTGCTGTTGAAAAGCTGAAAAGATAAAAATCACCTAGTATTGATGAAATTCCAGCAGAGTTGATTCAAGCAGGAGATATAGCAATATAGTCTGAGATACATAAAAAAACTTATTAATTCAGTTTGTAATAAGGAAGATGTTCCTCAAAGGTGGAAGTCAATCACTGTACCTGTTTATAAGAAGGGGACTAAGAAAGATTTTATTAATTATGACAGTACACCACTGTCATCAGCTACATACCAAATTGTATCCCACATCTGTCAAGTTAACTCCATACTTAGATAACATTTTTTGGTTGCATCAGTGTGGTTTTGATGTAGCAGATCAACTACTGATCATGTGTTCTGCATTCATTAGATATTGAAAAAAAAAAAGGGAATATAATGAGGCAGTGCGTCAGTTATTGATAGACTTCAAGATAGCCAAGAATATGTTAGTAGGAAGGTTTTGTGTAACATTTTCATTGAGTCTAGTATACCCAAGAAATTTATCTTGTTAATTAAAATGTGTTTTCATGAATCCCAGAGTAAAAAGTCTGGATAGACAAATGTTTGATAAATTTCAGAATGGTCTGAAACAATGAAATGCTTTATTGCCATTGCTTTGCAACTGTGTTTTAGAATATACCATTAGTAAGGCTTGAGTGCATCAGCTCCTGTTCTATGCCAATGTTGTTATTTTGCAGAGTTAAAACATATGTCCTCTAAAGATTAAAGACAATTAAATGTGCTCTGTTACTTGATAGTAAGGAGTTTGGTCTAGAAGTAAATGCTTAGAAAACCAACTATATGTTTGTGTCTTTTGAATGGAATGCAGGATGAAATCACAGCATAGGAACACTAATAAATTTCTTGAACTCATGGCAAAGTTCAAATGTTTGGGAACAACACTAAAAAATTAAAATTTCTTTCATGAAGACATCACGAGCTGACTAACTTGAGTGCCTGCTACCATTGTGTCTAGAATGTTGTCTTCCACTTTTCTGTCAAAGAACTTAAAGATTAAAATGTACAGAATTATAATTTTGCCTGTTATTTTATGTGGGTTTGAAACTTGGTCTCTCAGGTTGATGAGAAAATATAGGCTGAGGGTGTTTCAGAATAAGGTACTGAGGGAGGTATTTGGACCTCATAGGGTGGAGGTAGCAGGAGACAGGATGAAATTGCATATTTAGGAACTTCATGATTTGTAGTGTTTCCCACATCAATTCAGGTGACCAAATTGACAAGAATGAGATGAGTTTACCATGTTGCATGTATGGGGTAGAGGAAAGATGAATGCAAGTTTCTGGTGGGGAAACCTGAGGGAAAGAGACCATTTTCAAGACTAGGCATAGCTGGAAGGATAGTTGTCTGACCTTAGTCCCTAGATGGTTGCCATCTGTGTAAATGAACCACACAACTGAATCATTACTGTAGGACACGGTATATGAGGTGATCCATTGGCGTCGCTTGACATCTGCTCTGCCCTTAGTCAGTATTCCTGTTACCTCTGTTGCTGGTCCTAAGTCAAACTGTAACCACTGATGTTCTGTAATAAAGAAAAATATCCCCTTAGTTGTTATTGCTCTTACTGTTAATCTTTGATGATTCAAGTCTCTGCAGGTAATGTGCCGTGAAATTTAGTAAATACTTGTTTATGGTTTGAAGAATCATAGTACCTCCATCTTAGGGTTCATCATTCCAAATAGACTGCATCACACTGATTGCTGTTTTTCACTCTACATCATATAGCATTCTGGTGTAACATGAATGTAGCAACCTTGCTGTGAGAACCTAAAATCTCACATTATTATCTTTAGCTTATCTGTTTTATACTGGCTGTCATGCACATATATCTGGAATTTTCTCAAGAACATAGTATGCCTATTGAGCCTTGTCTGGCTCAGACAGTCACCATATTGCTCTGTACCTCACCCTTCTATCTATTCCCCTCTATCATTACTCTCATTGGTGCTCAAATTTTCCATTACTTCCAATCGTGCTTGAAATTCTACGTGGATGCAAGCACTGAGATGCTGTAGCACTATGGTCTGGGACTTTGGATTGAACAAAAGCTGGTCTTAGAGTAGTTGGTGGTCATCCTCCATGTTAGGGAGAAGCACTAGTGCATACATTATGTTAACAAGATAAAATTGTGTTGCATGTTTGGATTTTAAATTGTATTTTGACTCAGTCATCACCAGCTGCCAGGGACTGTTTTTATGTTCCATTGATCTGTGTGGCAGGTCTCACATGCTGTAGTTATTGTAGTGCCCTATTTCCATTTCATTATTGTTCTTATTTGTTTGTAATCAGCACTCAGTGACACTGGACTGCACTGATCATCTCATGTCAGGTCCATGTGATTAAGTATACAAACTGCATGTGTACACAGACCTGATTTGTGTAGTCTGTTTATACAAACATACAGTTGATTGTTGAAGTGCCTAAACTGCCATTGTTACAAAGGCTATAGAAGATAAGGCATGACTGATGAACAGGCTTGGGCTGACAGTGACCCTGTACATATTGTACATACTATATTTATAACAGATAGTAGCACCATATAAATTTGTAAATGTAGTGTACTTGCCCTGCAAGACTTAGACTTGACAGAAACATACCCCTCCTCTTGTCAAAGGGGATGCTCCATAATGACAAAACTGCAGATGTGTGACAGAGAGAAAGTTTTGTCATTAGCCCATGAAGAAGCTCAACACCAAGACACATTGTCTGACAGAACATAAGTTATAATGTGACTTCAACTTCAACTACATTTATTTGTCTTTACTAAACACAGGATTTCCTACAGATATATGACAGCAAGGATAAGAGTGGGGAAAATATAATGATTCTCTTGGCATTATCAGAAGACATAATCCAGAAGATATGGCACAAGGAAAATTCAGAGGTTGAGTCCAAGGAGAGTGGAACAGTATTCTTTAAAGGTAGAAATTTTAAAAGGCACCATCATGGGAGGTAAAGTCCTTCTTCCAAGAATCAGCTTTGGACTGAGTGAAACATTACAACTACATTTTGTACTAACAAGGAGACAGCTGCGAACAGTTCCAACGTTTGCAGTGAAAGTAAACAAATCACAGGGGCAAACATTCAAACACGTTTGGATATATTTTTAAGAGTCTATTTTTTCTCACAGGTGGTTGTATGTTGTCATGTCACATCTCAGAAATGGTAATATCGAAATCATTGGATGAACAGCAAGTGAAGGACCAATTTCAAATGATGGCAGAATACATATTATTATATCATGAAATATTTCATGATTGATATTTTAATCTGAAAATTGGTTGTCAAGTTTAGTATGTCGGTCTATGATTGCTTGGTATTTTTTATTTCATTGCAGACAAAAATCTTATTACCCCTTTATTTCCTAATGTGTGAGTAGTGACAAGTAAACACATGAGTGTACTAGATTCTGTGGTCTTGCATGTCCCGTGGACTATGTTAATCATAAAATTTACTAAATAATTTTGTTATCATGATAGGCAAAACCAAGTGCAATGTAAGGCAACAACACTGCTGTAGAAATGGAAAAATGAGTGATGAAGCCATGGATGTAGCAGAAATTAAACTGGACATATGTTTCAATCAGAGGCCATAATGTAATAAGTTAACTGAATGAGAATTAAAAACATCTAACATGTTAGAGTACCAGCATTCAAGAACATATGCAAACACAAAAAGAAATATAGCTCTTTATGGAGAAGCCATAAACACACAATTTTTAGAGAAGGCATGAATTACCATTCTATTTGGAGACAAATGTACAGAGGTTGTAATGAAATGCAGACTAAAGCCAAAACAGAAATATGTAAAACAGGAACTTGATGATGAAGATGTTGCTGAAGAATAATGTGATATTGAATATTTAACTATAAATTTGCATTTTAGCTCTAAGAAAGCCTCTTGATCCACATGCAAATACTGATAATTTTAGTTCATCATGCATCAGAACTGTGGTTCACATTTTGCTCAGCATTTTTTGAAATAATTCTCTATCCCATATATTTTTTAAAGACTTCATTATTTGATTTTAAAAATAAAGACCTACATAATGCATAGCAGTACAGTGTTGTGATAATATTTTTTATAAGAGTATTCTAAATGAAAATCTGCTTGATGCTGGTCATGTACACTTACGGTTCATATGCCTGGAACACCACCCATTATGAGTGTGTATGTGACCATCCTCAGGCTCACAGGAGTTCCTTCGAGACCAGGGTTGATGACTGCTGGCAGTTATTTTAGTGAATGGAGGATTGCTTATTAGTTGATTACACTCTGTAAATAAAAATATAATTCCTGTTGATGACACATTAGAATGATAAAATGTAAGTGTAAGTTTGCAGAGCACATCTTGTATTTATTTACCGGAAAACTCAACAACATACCATGACTTGTTTGGATATTGACCAACTAATTGCACTGTTATATGTTTTTAAAATATTTATTTACAATTAACACTTTAAAACATATCACTTTGTTTAAAATTCGTCGTTACTCCTACATGTTTCGGTCCTTCTG
>Ga0123357_10009297_pt1 | contig 12388 bp, 8 predicted proteins | sample TergutEmb28metaG_FD_89873 | JGI IMG/M metagenome (GOLD analysis project Ga0123357, IMG submission 89873) | Embiratermes neotenicus P4 segment gut microbial communities from Petit-Saut dam, French Guiana - Emb289 P4 | ecosystem: Host-associated > Arthropoda: Insects > Digestive system > Gut ... | reverse complement strand
TCGCCAGAAAGGGATATGATGCCGCCCCTGCGGCTTGCGCCACAATGCCTACCGGAACCTGGGCAATCCTGCGAGCATAGCTTAACAGGCTCACCGCCCCCTCCCCGGCCAGGGAACCGAAAATCCGCACAAACTGTTCGTTGAGCATGGCCACGGACTGTCCGAGCATAAGCGGCAGTGCTACGATCAAAAAATGTTTCATCAGAGGATGGCGCAAGCGCGCTTCAAGGCACAGCCCTCCCCGGCGCGCGGCCAGCCAAGGCAAAATAAAGGCTCCCAGCGCCGCTCCGGCCACAACCCCCCAGCAAAAGCCTTCCATCCCTTCAAAGGGCAAAAGCAGCCCGCCCAGAATGATCGCGCCGTTATAGACCAGCGGCGTCAGCGCCGGGATGAAGAACTGGCGGCGCAAATACAAGAGCGCGCTCAGGCAGGCGCCGGGAAGGAAAAAAATCTGCGCCGGGAGAATAATGCGCAAAAAATACGTCAGGCGCTCAAGTTGCGGCCCGTCAAAACCAGGGGCGGCAACGGGCGCCAGTTGAGCAGCGAAAAGCCAGGCCAGACCCGCCAGCACGGCGATGGCTATCCAGGTCCAACAATAGACAGTGGAGAAAAAACGCCAAGCGTCCTGATCATCCTCTTCAAAGCGGCGCGCCAGAAGCGGAATCAGCGTTATCGAAACATAGCCGCCGGCCAGCAGATAATTGATGAAATCCGGCACCACAAAAGCCGCAAAATAGAGATCCGCCTCAGCCGCGGCCCCGAACTGCCAGGAGATGACCTTGTCGCGCGCCAAACCCATAACGCGTGAAAGCAGGATGCTCACGCCCATGATCACGGCTGCCGCCGTCAGGTGTTGGCTTTTCGTAAAAATTCTCATACGAAACGCATGTTCCGGGATCGTCTCCGGCGCGAAGCAGAGGAAACCCCGGTCTGTTCTTCCGGAATCAGAGATATTTCCAATCGTCCCTTGTGGACATCCGCAAGCGCCACGCGAAGGGGCTGTCCCAGCCTGAATTGTCTGCCCGTGTTGCACCCCCGCAAGCTCTGGCGATCCGGATCATAGACATAGAGATCATCCGCAAGGTCCATAAGCCGCACTAATCCTTCGACAGGCACAGCAAGCAGTTCCACGAAAAAACCGAAATCGTTCACAGAACTGATGACGCCGTCAAAATGATCTCCCACGCGATCCGCCAGCAACAGCACCGCCAGCCGGCGCGCCATTTCGCGTTCCGCTTCCATGGCGACGCGTTCGCGCCTGTTGAGCCGATCAGCCAGCGCAAGCAATCTGCCGCCGGAAAACAGCGGGCCGGAAAAAAGTCCCAGCGCGTATTTGAGCGCCCTGTGTACGATAATATCCGCATAACGGCGAATTGGCGAGGTAAAATGGCAGTATGATCCGGAGGCCAGCCCAAAATGGCCTTCGTTTTCAGGCTGGTAGCGCGCCTGCATCATGGCCCGCAAACATAGCCGACCGACGAGGAATTCCTGCGGCGTACCGCGAGCGGCGCGCAAAAAAGCGGGCAAATCCCCTGCCGAAGGCCGTTGCGGCATGGGCCGCGTCCATTCCACAGTTCGTAGGGAACGGAACAGGGCGGTCAGTCGTTCCGCTTCCGGCAGAGGATGCACCCTGTACAACGCAGGTACGCCACGTTCTTCCAGAAAGCGCGCGACAGCCTCGTTGGCAACAATCATGCATTCTTCAATGATCCGATGACTGAACAAACGCTCCCGCCGCGCAATCGCGGTGATGCGTCCGGCCTCGTCAAAGCTGTATGCGGGTTCGGGAAGCTCAAAATCCAGACTGCCCCGCTCCGTGCGCCGTGACTGAAGCAAGGAGGCAAGTTCCGCAGCCGCCTGCAACGATGCCTGCACAGCGACGGAACATGCCGGACGCCCATTGCCGTCCAGAAAATCCTGAACCTGTTCGTAGGTGAGACGGGCAGCCGATCGGATGTACGCCGTATACAAACGGACCGCTCCCGTTGCGCCGCTGGAGTCAAAGTCCATGTCCGCGACCACGACCAGGCGATCCACGCCGGGATTCAGACTACACAAGGCGTTGGAAAGCGCCGGAGGCAGCATGGGTTCCACGGAAACCGGAAAATACCAGGAATTGGCGCGTTCCTGCGCCTCCTTATCCAGGGCGCTGCCGGGCCTGACATAATGGGCCACATCCGCGATCGCCACGTAAAGACGACAACCCTGTTTCGTTTTCCGGACAAAAATCGCGTCGTCAAAGTCGCGTGCCGTCTCACCGTCAATGGCGGCAAAGGGCAAATCCGTCAAATCTTTACGGCCTTCTTTGTCTTCCGGAGTAGGCTCTTCCGGGAAGGCGGCGGCTTCATGCAGCACACGCTGTGGAAAGTCCTGGGGGACCTGATGGTTGAGTTTGACCAGTTGTTCCTGCACCGCCACGTCTTCTTCCATGCCGAAGTTCGAGTTCGCGGTCGCGGCCCAGAGATCGGAAGCCAAGCGTTCACCAGGGACGACCAGCAAGAGATCTTCCTTGGCGGGTTTTTGCGCAAGCGCGGAAGCATCCACCTGGAACATCGCGTTCAAGCGTGGATCAGCCGCACGGCACAAAAAACCGTCCCCGCTACGGTGCAGCACCTTGACCGCCACTTCGCGCTGCATGCGTTCAAGCACTTCCACTATGCGTCCTTCCGGGCTTTTGCCGCGTCTGCCGGGCAAAAGCTGCACCCGCACCCTGTCGCCGTGCCAGGCATCCCCCATTTGGGCGGGATGAATAAAAATATCTCTGTGGAACCGGCCGTTTCTTGCCGTTCCAGAGCGTTTACGCCTGGACGGGGGACTCTGAACATACGACCCGCGGGCGGTGGCAGACGGCGCATCCGGCGTGACAAAACCCGCGCCATGTCCGGCATCCGTACGCTGCACGTATAGACGGCCGATGATGCTTGTCAGTCTGTCAGTCCTTGTCCGGCCTACATCTTTTTTTCGCGTTTTGCCCATGGATATTCCGCAAAACGCCGGGAGCAGGGTTTCCCCTGCTCCCGGACTGTCGTTGTCATGTGGCGTGTTATTCCCGGTTGCCGAACAGACGCAGCAGCATCAGGAACAGGTTGATGAAGTCAAGATACAGGGTGAGGGCGCCCAAAATGGCGCCCCGGCGCAGGGCCGTTGCATCTCCCAAAGGAGCGTTCATGCCGAATTGGCGCAATTTTTGCGTATCATACGCAGTCAGGCCGGTAAAAATCAGCACGCCGATGCCGCTGATGACAAAGTCCATCATGGCGCTTTGCAGGAAGATATTGACCACCATGGCGATGACCAAGCCGATAAGGCCCATGAACAGGAAACTGCCCATGCCGGTAAGATCGCGTTTGGTCACCGTGCCGTACACGCTCATGGCGCCGAAGGTTCCCGCAGTGACAAGAAAGGCGTTGGCTATGGAACCCATTGTATATACGACAAAAATACTCGAAAGCGTCACACCGGTTAGCGCGGAGTACAACAGGAACATGGCCGTGGCCGTGGTCGCCGAAAAACGATGCACGGCGGCGGAAAGCGCTATGACAATGCCTAGCTGGGCGACGATCAGTCCGATAATAATAAAGGTGTTGCTGAAAATGTACTGCAAAACCGCCGGCGACGAAGCTGTCTGCCAAGCAAGCAAAGCGGTCAGGCCAAGACCGGCCGTCATCCACATGTACACCTGGTTCATGTACACAGAAACCGCTGATGCGCGCGTATCCACAGTTGTCTGCCGTTCAAGTGTTTCCATAACTGTCCTCCATGTTGCCGCCGCGTGCGTCATCGGGGATCTTCATGCGGCGTATTGTTGCTTCCCTACATATAAAACACGATTTTCCTCCGCGCAAGCCCTGTTGCCCAGCTTCTTCTCTTGAGGTAGTATGCTCGAAAATTCCTTTCTAACCTGTGAGCATGCCATGCGTACGTTAAAAATCCTGCTTCTTTGCTCCGTCCTCCTTCTGCCGGCGGCAGTCGGACAAGCGTCCGCGTCCCAGACAAAACCAGCCCCGGCCAAAGGCAATCTCGTCCGCCTGGAAACCAGCTTGGGCGATATTGTCATTGAGTTGGACAACGCAAAAGCTCCGATCTCCACGGCAAACTTCAAAAGCTATGTAACGTCCGGTTTTTATGACGGCACTCTCTTCCACCGGGTCATCAAGGACTTCATGATACAAGGCGGCGGCTTCACCCCTGACATGAAGCCAAAGCGCACCCAATCCCCCATTCGCAATGAAGCGGACAATAAGCTCGCCAACAAAAAATACACCATCGCCATGGCCCGGACAGGCGATCCACATTCCGCAACGGCCCAATTTTTCATCAACGTGAAGGATAATGCCTTTCTGGATCACAAAGCCCCGTCCGGGGACAGATGGGGCTACGCTGTGTTCGGCAAGGTGACTCAGGGTATGGATGTCGTGGATCGGATTGCAAGGGTCAAAACCGGCAACAAGGGCGGCAACCAGGATGTGCCGCTGGAGCCTGTAGTTATCACCAAGGCTACCCTGTTGCCGTAACGCGCCTCAGGTTTTCCCCAGACCGGCCCTTTGTTCAAAACGGCGCATCGTCAGATGACAGATGGCGATTGCCAGAGCATCGCCGGTATCCGCCGTCCAGTCCGGCTTCACGTTGAGCAGCCGCCCGACCATGAAGCTGACTTGGGATTTTTCCGCCGACCCGACGCCGACCAAACTTTTTTTCACTAAAGCAGGCGGGTAGTCGCGCACACTGATGCCATGCGCGGCGCAGGCGGCAAGAGCAACGCCGCGCGCCTGGCCGAGTTTCAAGGCCGTTGCCGCATTGCGCGCGGTGAATACCTGCTCCACGGCGGCTTCCTGCGGGGCGTAACGCGCCACGATGGCGACAAGCTCATGATAAATGGAGGCAAGACGCGCGGAAAAATCCGCGTCTTTGACCCGAATGGCGCCGCAATCCACAAGCCGCAGCACGCCGGACTCCTCGCACACCACGCCCCAGCCCGTGCAAACGGAACCAGGATCAACGCCTATGACGGTGACGAAAGCCATAACAGGGCTAGCCGAACTCCGCCAACAGTTCGTCAGGCAACTCAAAATTGGCATGCACTTTCTGTATGTCGTCGTTTTCGTCCAAGGCGTCCATAAGCTTCAAAAGCTTTCTGCCCGTCTCCGCATCCACGCTGACGGCATTCGTGGGGATCAGGGAAAGTCCGGCGGAAAGCATCTCCACCCCCGCGCTTTCAAGCGCTTCGCGCACGGTGTTGAAATCCGCCATGGCGGTATGAATGGCCCAAGTATCGTCCTCATCCTGCACATCGTCAGCCCCGGCCTCAAGCGCGGCTTCCATCACGGCCTCTTCGGCGTACTTCGCCTTATCCAAAGCGATGACGCCCTTGCGTTCGAACATCCAGCCCACGCAGCCGCTCTCGCCGAGCGAAGCTCCGTGCTTGGCAAGGATGTGGCGCACGTCAGCCACAGTGCGGTTCTTGTTGTCTGTCGCGGCCTCGATAACGACAGCAACGCCGCCGGGAGCGTAAGCTTCATAGGTAATTTCCATGAAATCGCCGCCGGCTTCCTGGCCTGTTCCCTTACGGATAGCGGCTTCAATTTTGTCCTTGGGCAGATTGACGGTCTTTGCCGCAGCAATGGCCGCGCGCAAGCGCGAATTGGATGCCGGATCGCCGCCGCTTTTCGCGGCGATGATGACTTCTTTGGCCGCCTTGGTGAACAGTTTGCCGCGCTTGGCATCCTGACGTCCTTTTCTGTGCTGGATGTTCGCCCACTTACTATGCCCCGCCATACTGCCTCCTGAAACAGCGCTTAGGCTCCGTCTGTAAACCCGCGTCCCACATAAAAGATTTCCTTGCTTTCCGCGCGGGAACTTTTAGGTTTGAAACCCTTTACCGATACAAAATGCTTGCGCATGGCCGCAAGAAATTCCTGAAGATCCGGTCCCATAAAAATCTTCACCACAAACGAAGCGCCGGGCTTCAGGCAACGTACGGCGATCTTGAGCGCTTCACAACACAACGCGCAGGAACGGGCCTGATCGCTGAAACGCGTTCCGGTAGTGACGGGCGCCATATCGCTCATCACCACATCAAAAGGAGCACATTGCGCCAGCGCCTCCTCAAATTCGTCCGACAACGCAAAAACATCCGACCTCAGAAAGCGGACATTGGCGGGAAAAGCGATTTCCACCGCCTGCATATCGCAGGCGAGCACACTGCCGGAGGGACCGATGCGCTCCGAGGCGGCCAAGGACCAGGAACCGGGCGCGGCCCCCAAATCAAGCACCCGCATGCCGGGCTGGAAGAGCTTGAATTTTGCGTCTATTTCCTTCAGTTTATACACTGAACGGGCCGGATAGCTCTGCGCTTTGGCCTTGAGAAAATAATGGTCACGGTACGTTTTCATGCTGCGTATACATGGCGTCATTTTCCGATCTTGTTAGTATAGCCCGAAACAAGGGCGGGAAGCAAGACGCGATACACAGATATAATACGCCTGAATACCTGGAGAATATATGACGCGCCCCAGACGACCCCATATTGTCACCCCGCAAGGGAGCAGGGTGACGCTCAACTCGGGGCCGCAGTCCTTTGAACATCTGTGCGAGGGGGATGAAGCCGTATTGTTCATGGGGCTCGGGCCGGAGCTTGAGGGGCTGAATAGCCTTGTGAAAACCCATAAGCGCGTTTTTTGGTGTGAGCATCAAGATTTTATTGCACAACTCGACGGACTTACTCCGGGCTGGCGTACCAGCCTGCCTGAACACTGGCAACGCATCTTTCCGGAAGATGTGTTATCTCTGCCCGTACAAAGCGACATTTTTTTCTACCGCCAAAATGCGTGCCTTTTTCCGGAATTTTGGGGTCCCTTGCGGGCGCGCGTGTTCGCCCGCAGACTGGGTCTTGGGCACACGACGCGCACGCGGAGCATTCTGCTTCCCGGAGACGAACACGCGTTGCTCATCCGTGAGCTTGCCGCCGCCTTCACGGCGGAAGGTTTTTGCGTGCGTTGCATCCATCCCGAGCGGATGGATGCGGAGCTGCCCGCGCTGCTTGGGCGGGAACGCCCGGCACTGTGCCTTTCCGTCAATCTGCGCGGTCTTGACCCCCAAGGCGGTCACTTCCATCTTCTGCGCGCCTGCGAGGTGCCTGTAGCCATCTGGATGGCGGACAACCCCTGGCATCTCCTTTCCTCCCTGCGTGATGCGTGGTGGACGCAGGCCCATGTGTATGTGACGGACGCCGCCTTCCTCCCCGCGTTGCAGGCCGCAGGCGCGGAAAAAACCTTTCATCTGCCCCTGGCGTGCAGCTCCGAATGGGCGGGCGACAGCCGGATTGGACAGCCTATAGACCTGAACCCGCTCGTCTTTGTCGGTCGTTCCCATTTTCCAGAGCGTCAACGTTTTTTTGCCGCCAGTCGCTTGCCTCAGGCAGCGCTGCAAGAAGCGCTGGGCCTGCTTCAGGATTCCGGCCAAGTTCCTGATTTTCATTGGTGGATGCGCCGTCTGGGCATACAGGCGCCCTGGCCCGGCAAGGAGATACGATGCGCCGGCCTGGGCGCCGAGGAATGTTCCCTTGCCCGCCGTACACAGTGGCTCAAGGCCGCCCTGCCTCACGGACTTACCGTATACGGTGATGCGGCATGGCGCGAAATGCTGCCTGAACTTGCGGACTTGCGGCCGCCCGTAGATTACTATGCCACGCTGCCGAGAATCTATGCCCAAGCTCGTTACAGCCTGAACGTCACCAGCCTGTTGCTCCCCTCCGGCCTGAGCCAGCGGCATTTTGACGTTTGGATCGCCGGAGGCTTTCTCCTCACGGACGCTACGCCGGGCTTGGAGATCTTTCCCGCTGAGCTGCGGCACGAAAGTGTTCTGCCGCATCCCCGTAAGCTCAGAGAGATAATCGTCCGATTTGAAAACGATGCCACACTCCGCTCACACTTGCAACACGCCTGGAAAAGATGCTTGCATGACCGGCATAGCTATCGGCATAGAATACAATTCCTTTGTGAAAACACGATGCTATGATGCCAAACCAGGAGAAGACTCCTCCTTATAACGCCGCTTGATGCACGAGGAAAGATAACAAGCCAGGACAAATAGGGGGCATGCCACTTGCTTTCTCGGGCGAATTAGCTATAATGTTATAAAAAGACGGAAGAAAAAATGCACATGCGCCAGCGCATGCATTTATTTGAGGCATTTCAAGAACTTGTACATAACTATCTGCTGAGGTTACAACTATGGAAGGGAAAGCGAAAAACAAAAAAAGTTTGGGACTGTTTCTTTGCGCATTCCTGACTGCTGGCTTGAGCGTATCTCTCTTGATCGGCACGGCTCAGGCTGCTGAGCCGAAAGGAGTCCAGCGGGCCGCTTTTCCTCCGGCGTCGGAAGGAACGCTTGAGGACACGGTCTACAGCACCATCAACTACAACCCGCGGCTCAAGGGCTTTCAGGAGTTCCGTCAGGCCGCCATTCACGAAGTGGCCAAGGCCCGTAGCGGTTGGCTGCCCAGAGCGGACGTGCGCGCCGGCATAGGCATGGAACAGTGGGACGACATATATACCCGGAATTATTCCAAAATTGGATACCGCCAAAACAACTACGATTTTTATGAACGGCGTGAAGTTTCCGTTGTGGTTTCGCAAACGATCTGGGATGGTCTTGCCACCAAGGCGCGGCATGATATTGCGAAAGCAAGGCTTTCCTCGGCGGAAAGCCGTTTGATGGACAACACCACCGCACTCTCTCTGGATGCGATTCTGGCCCATATCGATGTCTGCCGCAACCTCCGCTTGGTGAGACTGGCTGAAGACAATGTGGAAAACCACAAACGCATTCTGGCCTCCCAACATGAGCGTCAGACGCTTGGCGCCGCAAGTCTGGCCGACGTCACCCAGACCCAGAGCCGTTTGGCCCGCGCGCTCTCCACGCTTGAGGAGTCAAAAGCCAGTCTGGAAACTTCCAGTTCTACCTACCGCCGTATCACCGGCAAAGCGCCGCGCATGCTGATTACCCCGAAGCTGCCGGACAACGGCTATACCAGCCTGGAATCCGTTGTGGCCAGCAGCCAGAGCCTGAACCCGAAAATCACCGCCCTGCGCTGGGACATCGAAACCGCCAAGGCGACGACTGAACTCAGCAAGGCCAATTTTCATCCGTACATTACAGCGGAATATTCCTATGGCTATAACTACCAGGTAGGCAGCGACACCAACTGGAACTCTGGCCATGCCTTCATGCTTCGCCTGAACTGGAACATCTTCAACGGCTTCTATGACTGGTACGACACCAAGTCCAACTTGGCTACGGCCCGCCAGCGCCGCAATGAAATGGAAGAAACCCGCATCCTGCTCATTGAGGAAACAGAAAAGACTTGGGCCGGCTATCAATCTGAAAGGGAACGCGCCAAGCATTATGCTATGGCCGTGGATCAGGGGACGCAAACCAGAGACATGTATGTCGAACAGTTCAATCTGGGTCAGCGTTCTCTCCTGGACGTTCTGGACTCGGAAAACGAAGTGTTTACCTCTTCCCAGCAGTACACCAACTGCAGCATGAACGAAATTGCCAACATGTACCGATTGCTGGCCTTGGGCGGTGAATTGACCTACGGCTTCGGCGTGAAGGATACCGATCTGCGTGTTGACACCGACACCAGTCTTTGGATCTGGAAAAAACCCACTATGTAGGGATAGCCCCAATTCCGCATCCGTACTTTGCCCGCATGGCGCGTCCATGCGGGCAAAGACATTCTGGAAGCCGCATGATCGTTACGCTGATGCGCTCATTTTCCTGCAAGCTGCCGGCAATGTTTATTGTGTGCGCGGTGTTGTCCTTCAGCCTGGAATGCGCCGCCGCCACTCCGATCAAAACTCCCGCACATAACGCCACCAGCATCGCACAGTTACGGCGGAGCGATCCGGGGTATCTGCAATACCTTGAAAGCAAATCCCTGCTCGGCAGTTCCCGCGAACTCGCCCGCATCGTCTCCGGCAGCCAGATCATGTGGCATGCGCCGGCTACGGATCCCACGCCGGAACGTCTGCTGCAGATCGCCGCAACCTGGCTCAGCGTCCATCCCATTCCACTCCTGACCCGCAGGCAGGATCCGGTCTTCAACCACCTTGCCAACCCTGTCTTCTCAAAAATCATGCGCCAAATCGGCGTAGAGGGGCTGTATATTTCCCCCAGCAGCGGCACGGGCGCCCTATGGCACTCCTCCCGCCGCCGGATCACCGACTGGGAGGGGATGGTGCAACTCGCCTTTACCGACGATGTGGGAGATGACCGGGATTATGGGCGCTTACTGGGACGCGCCAACCAGGACTTTTTTTTCCTGGGACTGGAAATGACGCAGACCGCTACCGGCCTGGGACCGGATTTTTTTCTTGGCGCACGAGGTAACCCCGAATTCCAGCGCCTGTACCGCATGTTGGAAATCCTCCCGCAATTCTGGACAGAGTTGCCGAAGGCCACGGAAGAATGGGACTGCAAAGCGCTTTCCGTTGAGCAGGTGAAAAAACTTGTAGAAGAAAAAGTGCTTCCCGCGGAAGATCCGCATGTAGATCCCTGCGGCGTTCCTTGGGGTTGGGCCGTCACCGGCCTTGTGCTGAGCGGGGAGGAAGGCAAAGCCAAACGCTTCGCGTACCGTTACTATCTCAATCCACGGCGCCCTATTATGGACTGGGAAGAACCCCTGGCAGGCGCACGGCGCATTCTTTCCGCTTGCGCTATCCGTCGCGTCGGCACACAAGGCGCGGCGCTGCTCGGCATGCAGACCCGCGCCCTGCAGGGGCTGAATCCTGGCGCCAAACTTAGCGAAGCGAGTCCGGAACCTGCTCTTTCCGCAGCCGTTTCCATCGGTCGCGAAGTGAGGCGTTACGGCGCCTGGACATGGCTGGAAGATGAACTTTCCTTGCCGCAGCTCCATGCTTTTTTGCGCCAAGGGCCGGATTTTGCCTTTGATTCCGTCAGTTCACCGGGAGCGGAACATGCCTTGCTCACCGGGAACGCGGAACTTGTACGCTTCATGTACGACGAAGCCCGCAGAACCGGCCTTGAACAACGCAGACTGGTGCGCCGCCTGCCGGACGAACGCGGCCTTTCATACGCCCTGCCCCATCTTTGTGCTTTGGAAAACGCAAACGGCTTCCGCAGTCCCACCCGGATCCAGGAACAGGCCAAGCAGAGCGGAGGAGCCTGGGCCGGCTCAACGCTCTATGCAGGCGGCGCCGGTCTGGCGGCACTGGCGCTGAACACAAATTCCTCCAGTCCGGCAGCCAAAGCGACAATCCGCCAAGGCCAGACCTTGTTGCTTTTCTTCAAGGCCATGCAACCCGGACTTTTTATGCTTCCTGCCCGCGAGTTGCTGGGGACATTGCCTCTGGACGGACAACAGGGCAGACGCCCGCCGCCGGGCAATGACCCCGTGCTTGCCATGCATGGGGCCTATAATCTGCTGGCTGGCGCTGATGACGCCCCTGCCGGCAAAGGCGGGCTGCCGCGCGCCGCTGTGCTCTATCCCCCGCTTGACGTGCAGGAAATGCGGCCTGCAGAAAATTTCTTGAAAAGCGTGGGAGAGATTCTACGAATACGCAAGCAGACAGGCATTGCCGCCGGACGTTTCATCACTCGCCTGCCTACTAAAAACCCGGGCAGCATCGCCCTGCTTTTCGCCCTGCCGGGCGATCAGGGCGCTGTGCTGACCATCTGCAACTTCAGCCGCACCGGCAGCCACGAATCCTTCAGTCTCAACGCGCCTGAAGTGCAGCCTTTCGCCAGGGGCGGCATCCGCCATCTGTGGGGCGTGTCCACCGACGCAACTTCCGTCAATTTGGGACCCTGGCAAGGCACGGCCTTCCTTCTCGGCAAAATGCCTGACACAAAAGGCGGACTTCCTTCACGCCCCAAAGCGCCAAACAGCGCGCCGGATACAACGGATTCTTTGAACACACAGGCATCGCCGCATACGCTCGGCATCCAAGCTCTGCAAAGAGGAGAAAAAAGCTATGTCATCCAGCCGGGAGACCAACTGAATGTCATTGCCGTCCGGTATAAAGTCACTCCGGAAGCTCTTATGCAGCGCAACAACATTCCTTCCCCGGATTTTGTGCCGGCAGGGCGTACGCTTATTATTCCCGCCCCCGGCGCGACCCCTCCTGTTCAGCTTCCTGAAAGCGCCGCTCTGCCGGCGGAAGCATCCCCAGCGCGCCAGATGCCCCAAGCGGCGCCTGACGGAGGCAGCGCCGCGACCCGGATGGAAAAAAGTAAGGAGGCTCCGCTTCAAGAAAACGAGCAGCGCTATGTCGTGCAAAGCGGGGACGTTTTAGCCAGGATCGCGGCGCGGCATAAGGTTCGTGTTGAAGCGATCATGCAGCGCAACAACATTTCCTCGCCC
>Ga0123357_10009294_pt1 | contig 12392 bp, 7 predicted proteins | sample TergutEmb28metaG_FD_89873 | JGI IMG/M metagenome (GOLD analysis project Ga0123357, IMG submission 89873) | Embiratermes neotenicus P4 segment gut microbial communities from Petit-Saut dam, French Guiana - Emb289 P4 | ecosystem: Host-associated > Arthropoda: Insects > Digestive system > Gut ... | reverse complement strand
CTTACAAAATTTTATCCAACATCCTGCTGTCAAGGTTAATTCCATATGCGCAGGAAATTATCGGGGATCATCAGTGTGGCTTCCGACGCAACAGGTCGACTATTGATCATATATTCTGCATCTGCCAAATACTTGAGAAAAAATGGGAATACTGTGAACCAGTTCATCAGCTCTTTATAGACTTCAAGAAAGCTTATGATTCAGTTAGGAGGGAGGTCTTATATAGGATTCTCATTGAGTTTGGTATCCCTACGAAACTTGTAAGGTTAATAAAGATGAGTCTGACTGAAACATATAGCAGAGTCTGGGTAGGCAAGAATGTGTCTGACAGGTTCCCTGTTAGGAATGGCTTGAAACAAGGAGACGCTCTATCACCACTGCTTTTCAACGTTGCTATAGAGTACGCCATTAGGAGGGTTCAGGTAAACCAGGATGGCTTCAAACTAAATGGTACACATCAGCTTCTGGCTTGTGCCGGTGATGTTAATATACTGGGAGGAAGCATACATACTCTAAAGGAAAACGCAGAAGCTTTAGTAGCTGCTACTAGGGAGATTGGACTGGAAGTAAGTGCTGATAAAACCAAGTACATGGTCATGTCTCAAGATCAGAATGCAGGACGAAATCACAGTGAGGACTGATAATAGGACTTTCGAGAGGGTGGAAGAGTTTAAATATCTGGGAACAACTTTAACATATCAAAATTCCATTCTGGAAGAAATTGAGAGCAGATTGAAGTCAGAAAATGCTTACTATAATTCGGTGCAGAATTTGTTGTCTTCTAAGTTGCTATCCAAAAATTTAAAGATTAAGATATATAAAACTATAATTGTGCCTGTTGTTTTGTATGGGTGTGAAACTTGGTCGCTGACTTTGAGGGAGGAAAGGAAGCTGAGGGTGTTTGAGAATATGGTGTTGAGGAGAATATTTGGACCGAAGAGGGACAAGGTAACGGGGGAATGGAGGAGATTGCATAACGAGGAGCTAAATGATCTGTACTCCTCGCCCAATATTGTGCGGGTGATAAAATCGAGAAGAATGAGGTCGGCTGGGCATGTGGCGCATATGGGTAAGGATAGGGGGGTGCATAGTCTTGGTGGGGAAACCGGAGGGAAAGAGACCACTGGGGAGATCTAGGCGTAGATGTGTGGATAATATTAGGATGGATCTCCAGGAGGTGGGATGTGGGTATATGGACTGGACTGGGCAGGCCCAGGATACGGACAGTTGGCAGACGCTTGTGAGTGCGGTAATGAACCTTCGGGTTCCATGAAATGCGGGGAATTTCTTGACTAGCTGCAAAACAGTTAGTTTCTCAACAAGGACTCTGCACCATGGAGTAAGTAAGTATGGGCTGAAGTTCGTTAACCCTGGATTATGAATCACGTACCCGTGTTGCGTGCGTCACTCAACCGCAAAAATCAGCACGATACGTATGTAGGACTTGCATAATACCTTATGCTCATAATATGTTTTGCGTAAATCAGCCACCCAGCACATTAAATTTAGCTGCTGAATGGTATACACAATGCATATTTTGGATATAATTAAGAATATTTAAAAAGTTTTAAATTCGGTGTACTAACTCCCTAATTACAGAGGGATGGAAGACCATACTGTTATGTATGTAACTTGTGTATGGATTTGCTTTATAAATGAATGTTACGCAAAGCGAAGGAAATAACATCACAAAGACTGGTTTCAAAGGTTGTTCTATGCGACATGTTCAAAATGCAAAATCAACCCAAGTTTTTGAGTTACGTATCTCCTAGATTACAAGAGCTTTTCGAGAAGGTGCTTGATATGACAGACACTGCCAGTTATGAAGTTCTATGTACGACGTTTAACAGGTCCGTAACCCACAGTCGACTTTTAAGTCATGTGACTCGGACACTTTATCTGTATGAGGTCAAGGCTTGAGGGATACCGTAGGCACGTTTCACATTTTTAAACAATGCTGTCTCCAAAATCTTATCGAGACGTAATCACGCATTCTCCGGCACACACGGATCATTGATCTACCTTATCAATAATGTTGATAAACTCATTGTATAGTCACGAGGGTCACGGATGAACACACGGTCTATTGCCCCTGCTAGATGATTATTGTTCCAACCCCAATCCCAATCGCACCACAGATTATCTGTTTACACGGCATTTCCAATACGGACGGCAAGGGTACCTCATTCGGCGGATGTACAGCGCTATTAGTATAGCTACCATGATAGCTACTATACTGTGCTCTTATTCGTGGCGAGTCGTTGGTAACGACGTAGACAGCACGAAAAATCTAGGTCGCAGAACGTTGAGAGTGTGTGGGTATTCTGCTCGTATCTTGTGCGGGAATAATTGCTTGTAAGTGAAATAGTGCAACTAGAATAAACGAGTTACAGTATTGAGTGTGCAAGGTTCGAAGAAGTTTGCGGGTCGTACATTTGCTTGTTTTGTTTGGGAAAGTACGGTACATCTAACGTCATCCGTACATATCCTTTCGGCAGCTAATATACGTATGTAATCGTTCTGTGGGGAAAAAATGTATTTTGGTTTCAGAATTTTAATGTTTGTGTGGCCGTCTTGATGACACCGACTTTTCACGGTTTGTTAATTACGGCGTGTCGGAGAGGGTTAAAATTATTGCACAGGATTGTAGTAGGGCGAGGTATGTGAAATGAAAGAAACACGCCGTATGTGTGGACCATACCCATCCATTCTGTCATAACATCAGGGACGAGACCGTTTGTCGGATTTTCATGTTGCATTTAGTTACTGAGCAAGGATGAGTTTGGTGAAAAACGACTCAATGAGTGTTGTACTTGAGGCAGGGGCGTGAATGAATTTCTGTCCGGCATTGCACATTTACTGACCAGTTTGGGTGAAATTCGGTGTAGAAAATCACCATCTAAGGCCGTTGAGCGTTTCATTTAATTTTATTCACCTGCTGGGCACATTATAGAGTATATAGATTAAGTTTACATGCATGACAACATATTTAAAATTACATACATGATAACATTGGAGTTTCTCATGTAATTTAAACACAAAAATGTTGGTACGATGTACCATGCTAAAAGCACAGTAATTTTCTCCGTAGCAGCATGCACATGTTTTCTAAGTTTTAACATATACTTTGCATAGCTAAACAGTAAACTGACTTCCAGTCAAAACTCCTAATAGTTATGCAAGTCATATTCTGTAGAGCTCATACCTAAGTGCCATATTTTACTAATTAATTAGATATATATTCATCTGTGGAATTTAATGTTTGTTGTAAAAAAAAGGGTCTTAGCTTCCTGTTATAAAGTGCTGTATTTTTAATGTCCTTTGTTGACTGGAATTTATTGTATAGTGTTAATTCCAGTATTCACTCACTTTTGAAAAGCACATTATTTCAGCACAATGGACAGTGGAGATCTGGCCTTCCATGTGTGTTATGGTTGTGGAGTTCTCTGTTTTGTTTCAACTTTCTATGTTAATTCTTGCATATCACAAATACAAGACCTTTCAAGTATGTTTAGTGCTTTATAACATTTCCTACAGCATGTACATATATGTCTGTATATTAGTAATTGGTCATATAACTCTTTCTTTTGTAATTTGGAAATACTTTCACATCTGAATTCACCACCCCCAGAAGATTAAACAGTACCTCAAATGGGACCAAAATGTGCAAGATAAATACTCCTTGCAGTAAATGAACTCATTATATCTCAAGATATGTATGACATAGTAGCTTTTACTGAATTTTGGACTTGGATATTTAATATATACATCCCATGTCATATTTTCATTAATATTGATACCCATGAATTTTGTTTCTAATTTATAGGCAAGAGCTACACTGTAAGATGTAATACGTGGTTGCAGTGGAATTTTATTTTGACAGGTATGGAATGACATTGCTGTTGTCTTCTCATTACTTATCATTAAATTATTTGAATGAAATAGTAACTGTAGCTTATTTATAGTCTTGATAATTCTTTGTAGGAGAATAGTTTTATTTTCTCCTGTCACAAAAATATGTCATCTGCAAATAAAACTATTGATTCCTTAATATTTATTGTAAGGTCATTAATGTATAATAAAAACCGTGTTGGCCCAAGGATTGAGTATTGGGGTGTGTCCTATTTGATTTCCGTAAGATTTATGGATTATCTAACTCATCACCATGTGAACCACTTATGTTAACAAAAAGCAATGGAGAGGGGTCTAATTTTGCTATTTGTGTATTTGTGATAGGGACAAAAGAACAGCAAAATTCTGTGGTGCGAGGCATAAATAGGCTTTTTGGTGCCTGGATGGAATAATCACAATGGCCGCCCCTAACGGACATTATGAACTTACGAAGTCACATTTATTGTTTAAATTACTTACTATTTTTTTATTAACAATTTAAAATTTGTTGAATGCAGAAAAGCTGTTTTTATTGAAAATATTCATTTTACTGTCCCTTTGACTGGGTTGGCCACATTACTCACCTCCCTTCCCCTATCTAGCCCCTGCCATGGTGTATCAGTAACAGTAAAAAAAGGTTGAGAGAGAAAGGAGAGAATGGAAATTTTGTGCACACCTATGGAAAGGAGAGGTTGAAATAATGAAAGAGTGACTGAAGATTTTGATTTGTATGTAGTTAAAAGAATGGTTATGAACTTTTGTGATGAAAATAACATTTTGTTCCTTATACTGTCACCATGTGAGGTCAGTTGGAGAAGCATATAATTGCAAAGACTGAATCATATCTGGTATTATAGTCAGAATCATGATACGAAGCCCAAATTAAGAGGCTTTGCTTTCAGATGAAGAGAATGCAATGATGTCATCTGTAGATGCCAAGTGAAATACCTTAGACCCTTGGTTAGCATATCCCCTGGATTAACCACTCAGTTAATATGAATATTGATTGATATTGATATTTATATATTTGTTAACTGCAATTGGGTTGACACCCGGTGGCAGTAGAACAGTACACATTTACACACAAACAATACATAAAACAGCACGATTAACAACTTCGGTTAGAAGGCTTTCTGGGATTTGAACCCAGGGTGGTCAAACTAATATTAACAATGAACTAACCACGTAAAAATCATCACCTGATTGGGAAGAGTGCGGGCCGTGCCCCGTCTTTGCGAGTTATACCCTGGCGAAATAGCTTGAAACGCCAACTTGATGCAACAAGGTAATTTTATTAATGTATTCTTAGCTCGACATGTTTCGGGTACATACACCCATCATCAGGAGCATTACATGTTGAGTTGCAGCATACGGTTTTCTGCACCGAGTTTTTGGAAGGGTGGTGGTCTTGAGAGCCGCTTCGTAGGTCGTGTACAGTGCAGATGTTGCCACGCGAGCCGCATAGCAGCATCCGCACCGCACACATGATCTAGGCAGTGGCTCTCAAGACCACCACCCTTCCAAATACTCGGTGCAGAAAACCATATGCTACAACTCAACATCGAATGCTCCTGATGATGGGCGTATGCACCCGAAACATGTCAAGCTAAGAATACATTAATAAAATTACCTTGTTGCATCAATTTGGCATTTCAAGTTATTACATGAGGAAGATGCACGGTCAAACAACCCTGAAGTTTATATCCTGGCATTTGCCTTTACAGCTGAGTAAAAAGCATGGAAAAACCTCAGTGCACAGAAAAAAATGAGTGACATTTGATATTAACTGAACAAATAGCAAAAACTGTAGGCATTAATGAGAATGTTGTATAATTATTATGTGTGTAATTTGGCAAGTGAATTGATTTATTTAAAAAAAAAGGTGTTTTACAGTGACGGGTGCTTGTGTTTTTGACATGACATATATTATCCCCCCTCCATGCTGCATGGTCAGAGCCATTCGTTTGAGTCAATATTAGTCATAGAAAGGCCTTGCTGTAGTAAAGTGCATGCAGTATCGCAGTCACAAAATGATAATGCTCAAGGAATTCTCGCAATGCCCTGTCACATGATGCTGCACTCCCTTGCTTTTCCCGCTTCCATAGTTCATACAGGCAGCATATGTACCTTAATTATAATGAACATGATCTCTTGTTCTTTTCATTCATGTCTAAGATATGAAATTTTTCCATATTTTCAGTTCCAACTTTAAATTTATATTTTTTTATAGCGTTTACTGATTGAAGAGGAGCAAGATGCGTCTATTATCGTTAGATGAGGAGGATACACTCCTGTTTAACTGCCAAGTTAATCGAACCCTGTATATGCTGTATCGAGATAACACAGACAGGTTCACACTCATGTGGGAACAACAGGTAATAAGTCTCGTTCAATATTGAAAGGTACTGTCATTTGGCTGCGGAACGGTAATATGAAGGGTTATCCAGAAATTCCTGGACTGAGTTGAAAATGAAATGTATGGTTTGTTACTGTTTGCCATCCCTTCTGAGTTATGCAGTATGTCCAGCATTTCTGTCACTACTGGAAGCATTTTTTGAACTGACTTTTTTGGAACTGCTTGTTGGGCATTTAGCAGTTGCTTATGAATATCAGGGACAATGCCCTCATTCTTGGAAGCAAGTAAAAATTGCAGGGCCAAATCAGGTGAGCAAGGAGGGTGCAGAGTAGCAACCATATTTTTAGCAACCAAATTTGCTGCACTGTCAAAGGTCTGTGTGCCAACACATTGTCATAGTGATTAGTCCATTCCTGGTTTTACTGTTAGATTAGATTTGTTTTTGGTAGACTTCCTCTCAGATGGTGCATAACCTCCTGGTCATAATGCTGGTTAACCATTGGGTGTGGAGGAAAGAATTCTAGGTGGACATTGCCCTAACCATCAAAAAAGGTCACCAACATGCTCGTTTGTTTAACCTAACTTGTTTTGCTTTGCTGTGCTTTGGTCTTTTCTACTAAGGGGACTGCACTTTGTTGTATGCCAAGTCAGCCATTACACAATTACTGATTGCACTTAATGTGCATGACAGTAAACACCTGCTATGAAGAAGTACAGAGGATTATTGCTGCAAAACTTGCTGGACCAACCAGGAAGATAGTGATATGACAGCATCTACACACAGAAGTCTGTATCACTTGCAGTTCTTAGTCCTAGCTGGAGATACAGGAACTTCTGGGTACACCATCATATAAGCTGTGTGTTGTAACTAGAACTCAGGGCCTGGAGATGCAGCTGCCTTCACCCAAACTTTTGTCACCAGTTCTTTGTATCAGACTTGGCTCAGTGCTGTTGAGGCCTACTTTTTGAATGCTTTTACAAATATCAGCCTTTAAAATAAATTTTAAGTCCTATTTCAGTTGAGTTCTGGGAACTTTGACAAATACTAGTATTGGGAAAATCTGGAGTGGCAGAAAGGAAGGTAAACATTTAAAGTGAGATGTAGCTGAAGCAAGTTTTCAAGTAAAAATTATGAAATATATGTCTTTTAGATGACTGATATAGGAAGTGGTGAATGATAGCCTTCCACAGGAGGCTCCCCAGGCAGTCCCTTCTATGTCAGGAGTAGAAATTGTTTCAAAACCTGTTAGCCAGACCAATATTATTGGTACAAGTAGGGGATGGATTGGTATTTTCTGGCACCTTGATGTGGCTGTCACCTCCAGTGACTTCAAGATATTTTCTTACTGTTGTACCCTTCGCCCTAAACAAATGAAGGCAAGGTAGTGGCAAGTGAATCAGATGTGAAGAGAGGTTTGGTCTGATTCATGTGACATATATGTTGATCCTTGGATATCATGTGTCGTTTCCAGTACCATAAATGACGAAGTGAGAGTAACAGAACTCCAAAAGCTGCATTGCAAACCTAGTTGTGAAATTAGTCATCACTCAATTTACGGGTTGCCACTGGAGATTAGGCAACTAATATTTGACCCCATCTTCTTCATGCATGTTGGAGGTTCTAGTTATAACAAGTAAACATAAGTAGCACTCATGTTAAATGTTCAGAATATAAGTTTGAATTTATAATTTGGAAATATATGTGTTTTAATACTTATTTTGTGTAGATGGTTTTTCTGTGTGTGAAGGGTACATAGTTCGTTGTCCTTTTGAACCTAATGTACAGCCACTGCAGAAGCAACAGTTGTGTTGTATATTTCAGTGCTGATTTCCTTCAAAAGTAAGAAAATAATGTAATGAAAATACAGTAGTCCCTTGGTTTATGAGTTTCATTTGGTCCTTAAACACTACTCATAAGACAGAAACTTCTAAAATGAGAAGTGGTTTCTTATTACTTAATATGTTATAAATTTTAATGGTTCCAGAGGTCAAACATTTCTTCCCATACATACAGAGTTCGCCATGGTACAATGTAGAAGGGTATGTAAGTATGAAAAAGAACAAGGTCAGCTGCAGTTTCTGAATTACATTCTTAGTCATTAACCTTTTCATAAACAATAATTAAAATTGTATGGAAAATATATAAATATTAAGCACAGTCCTTATTATAAATCTGAATGTAACACAAACAGATGTTTATTACATATTAGAAAGTAAGTTCTTTATTGTCTGGGTTGGTGTGTTTTTGGGAATATGGTTGTCAAACAAAATGACATTCAAATCTATATTCATTTCCAAAGGTCCAGCAGCAGTGGATGGTTGAAGTTCATATGATTTTGGATGAAAAAATTTCTTGAGTTTTGTCATATTAACATCTGCCTCTTTTGCCCTATTGTGTTAATGGTAATAGGCAAGAGTATCTTTGAAAGTGGAGAAGGAGGAGTTAATATTAAGTGACATTAGGCTTGCCAGCTGGAAAACTAATATTAATTTGTACACCCTGTTTAAGCAAAAACTTGAGATTGCTCATGCAACTAGTAGTTCCTGTACATAAGCTAATAACAGTATGTCTGTTATAAATAGTCTCTCATTCAGTAGCAAAACTTATGGATTGTCGTTTGGTACCTGAAGTTATGCCAAATAGTGTTTGGACAAAATTAGTTGTGATTTTTATCATTCCAGTGTAACCTTGCCTTACATGAAGCTTCATTTGGGCATAACTTCTTGTATGTGAAATTTGAGGTTTTTGTGACATTGAGTGTTCAGTTAATGGTACTATTGGTTGACCCCATTCAGTTTGGTGGATATGTACAAGCATTTCAGACAAATATACTGCCTTCTTCTCCAGTGGGCCTGGGTAGAAGATGGCATTTTGTACCAAACTGCACAGTGTCACTTTTCAGATAATTGTATCTTAACACTTCAGAATTTGTAAAGCTTTGGTCCAGTATTCATTTTTGAGACACTGCTGTTGGTGTAAGTAGTAGAAGGAAATACTTCAATGCTTTGAAGGAATAAGATTTTTAATTGGACTGGAAATATATATATATATATATGTGTGGAAGTTTAAGTTTTTCTGTTATGTACTTATAGGGAACTGGATTTTGGTTGAAGTATTGCATATCGCTGAGATCTGTGCTTCAGAAACAGGGCTACTGTGTCCAGCTGTCAGCAATTGACTTGAGTCATTTAGAAGAATTTTTTATAAACTTGGTGAAGCTGCTTACAGGGACAAGGTAAGTCCTTTTCCTTTGCTGTAAAGATAAGAAGAATGTAACATTTGAAGCTCTCACGACAAATGAATGCACTTAGGTGTTTCAGGCAATGGACCATGAAACTGATGAGTTATAATCAACAATTTTTAGATGTGCTGTGCCGCTTTGTAAGGTTCATATGCATGCATGTGTGCATGGAACTTGAACAGTCACTCACATTGACCCTGAGGACAGTGACAGAACAAGTCATGTAACTCGGTGTTCAGCTCACTCATGATGTGGCTGTCAAGCTTTTGATTTGTAAATAACAGTGTCATGCCTTCGGGGTTGCGATGGTGTGTTGGGTACTCTCCTACCACTTGCTGAGTAACACACTGTCACATTCCAGAAGGCTTGAATGTGAGAACCTCAAATCATATAAATCCTGTGCATTTTTAGGTGCTTTCGCAAAGTTGTGAAAGGCGACTTTTAGCTGCCTCACGTATATCTGTGTGTCTGTTTGCATGGAACAACTCGGCCTTCACCAGACAGATTTTCGTGAAGTTTGATATATGAGTATTTTTAAAAAATGTGTCAAGCAAATTCAAGTTCTATTAAAATCTGACAAGCATAATGGCTACTTTACATGAAGACCTATGTACTTTTATGATATCTCAGCAAATTCTTCTGAAAATGAGAAATATTTGAGACAAGTGTTGTAGAGAAAGTTCAAATATACATTTATATTCAATAACAGTTTTCCGAAACGTATCGTTACATCATAGATCAGTATACTTCCCACTTAAATTGATGCCATTTGTGGTTTGGAGTTTGTAAGCAATATTGCAGAGAAGCTCGACATACATATGCTTTTTGACTGATTGATGGTACAGCATACTGTTAATTGTCTAGGGATTGATTGAACTTCTGTGCTGCTTACTACATAATGTTTGATTACTTAATGTATTATTTTCTCAATTTTGATTCAGCTATAATTTTATCCTACCATCAGTCACAGTTATGGTTTCCAGCATGTTTTGCTTTCAGTACAGTATTGTGTTATGAACAGGTTTTCTTTTGGTGACATAACAGCATTTTGTAAACAAATGTTAACCAGGGTAAGCCATCCTGCCCCTTTGCAAGGCATTACAATACAGTCCAGCTGAGTCAGCAGATGCCTACACAGTGTAAACATGTAGTGTAAAGTGTACTCTGTACGTTATAGATTCGTGTTTTAATTGCTTAAAATTCTGCAGAATATCAGACATCTGTAATAGGCTGTGTGAAGATTAACTTGTGTAAATGTTTTACTCAGTATTTGATTTGAGGTTTTCACAACATTTTTGATGATGATTGCCAGTTTTGTTTAATATTATAAATATTCCATGCACTTGTTTGCCACACACAAGTTTTATTTCCAACTACTGCACAAAGTTAGTTTGTTTGCTCCTCCATGTTTCGGCTACCTATTGTAGCCATCTTCAGGAAGCTACAGTATTATGAGACGCAAGCAGCGTGTCATATGTAGCTAAATGGTAAACATATACATTAGCTTTATGTTACAGTCAATTGATGTTTAGTGTTACTGAAGTTATTCAGTTTAAAATACAAGTTAAGGATTAAAATATAAAATTAAAGACTGTAAAAAGTACAGAGCTGCCTCCAATCATCTTGCAGTGTCAAATATCTCTTGCTTTTGATGACGTGAAGATCCAACGTTTGAATACCCGATGTTTACTCCATGAGTACAGTGCAGAACAATCACTCACTAACTTCATGTAATAGTTCGAAATAAAAGGTGTGTAAAGATTCCTGGTGGTTTACAAATTTTCCAATTTTCAAGGATTTGATACTATACTGTTTGTAATTGTCACCAGTATTTTAGAGGAGTTTGCTGCCTGCATCATCAGGATAGTCATAGAAGGAAATGGTGCTTGGGCAGTTGGTTGCATTAGGTAGGGAAGTTTAGGTTAGGTGTAATGAGCCAGTAGGGTGGTAGGTGGTTGTTGGATGCACATTCACATGCAGTGCTCAGTATATGCTAGGAAACCAGAATGAAGCAGTGGGAACATAGGGAAGATGAAACACAGCAGGAAGGAGAGCTAAATAATGACAATGAACAGGGAGAAGGGCCAGCTGAAGAAAGTAAGGCAGATGGACAAGGTGTTGTATTGAAATGACATTAACCCTTCAGTGTGGAATGACGGACACTGCTCGTCATAGGGAAAACATCACCTGTCGTGGAATGACGGCCACCGTTCGTCATGCTGCACACTTTCACTCATTCGTCTATATTTCGACGACATAGGGAGCAAATGTAATTGGGCTGCTTCGTGCTTGTTCGTGAAGGAGCTGGCTCTCTTATGGTGTGGGAGACAGTTGCTAGAAATTATTTCTTCATTTTTCTCTGCTCTCGAAGTTTGGGTATTCTTTGAATGACGACCACTGCTTGTCATGCTGCACGCTTTCACTCATTCGTCTATATCTCGACGACGTAGTGAGCAAATGTAATCGGGCTGCTTCGTGCTTGTTCATGAAGGAGCTGACTCTCTTGTGGTGTGAGAGACAGTTGCTAGAAATTATTTCTTAATTTTGTTTTCTGCTCTTGAATTTTGGGTTTTCTTTTTGCAGTCCCTAATTTCACAGACGGCTTTATGCGTCCCTCTAACAGTGAAATGAAATTGGAAACGAATGTTATCACTATCATCATGTAGCTGAGTTATGTAGCTGTGAAATGGTGTATGACATCACCCTCATGTGTCAAAGGACTGTTTGTTTTTTCACCGCTGTTTTCGAGTTTGGATTTCGTTTGAAGCTGCAGTGTGATTCAATGATGGCGTCAAGTAGGAAGTGTTTGTTGGAGGATGAGATTGAACAAAGTTTGCTAGAGGAACTTACAGCTTCTGATCAGAGTAGTTGTAGTGACGATGATGACTCAAGTGGGACCGATG
>Ga0123357_10009293_pt1 | contig 12392 bp, 6 predicted proteins | sample TergutEmb28metaG_FD_89873 | JGI IMG/M metagenome (GOLD analysis project Ga0123357, IMG submission 89873) | Embiratermes neotenicus P4 segment gut microbial communities from Petit-Saut dam, French Guiana - Emb289 P4 | ecosystem: Host-associated > Arthropoda: Insects > Digestive system > Gut ... | reverse complement strand
TTTTTAGTTGTTTTTTAGTTGGGAGGGGGGTGTTTTTTACCCCCCACCGGCTCCCCCCCACAACCCTTTTCTCCCCCCCCCCCCCCCCAGCCCAGTTGAATAAATCTAGTCTGTTCGTCTTTATTATGGTTTTTTTTTTTAGTATCAAATAAACTCATTTTGACAGCATTGCGTGTTTACTGATTTTGAGGTGTGTTTTAATGTCCAGCAGCATTTTTAGAGTAACTTTTTAAAATAAATGGAACATTGTTCTTGATTAAGGAAATAAAATAATCAGTGTTAAGAGTGAAGAAATTTCACGAAGAGACTGTCCATGAGACGTGAGAATGCCGGTGACATAATCCCCATGTCGGCTGCAGTTGACGTATGTTCCCGTGAAATGTCGTGCATTGAATTCTGAAACTGAAAACGGGGAAAATGACGTAACAAGGATATTTTTTGTTATGTGTTATGACGTTTAAGTGAAGTAATATCGGACCTCGGATACGCTTCTTCAGAAACAAAAACGGCGTATAAATTGACGGCGAACCGTTATTATAAAATCCCTCATAGAAGGTCGGGTGTAGATGGATGGTTGTAGGCCTGTTACAGTTGGTTTGAAATAGGCTTTGGTGGTGGGGGAGGAGACTTACTTGAAAACCATTTTTCACCCGAAACAGACAAACCTGTCTTGACCACCGACGTCTACGAGACAGTTGCCAGAATCAACAAACACGTTCGATTTATCGGTAATGGAAAACCCGACATCATGTAGTCCCCAACACGTTGCTAAAACTTTAAATAATGCCTTGAAATGAATTTACAGGAAGCTTGAAAATCTACATCCAGTAGCCAGAGATTCAGTTCGGCACAAAGACAGGCTCGAACCAAATAAATCCGGAGGTGCTGCGATATTTGTTTTGGAAATACGCAGAAAACGAACCGAGGGTCTCGACGTGCTCTTTGTTACAACGACTTGGTCTAGCATAGTTAAATAACTGGGTATGGGTGAAAAGCGTGTGATGAAGGAACGCAGTGCAATGCAGACACTCAGTCCTATTACCACGCATATACCCCATTCCATGTTGCAGAGTCCTTCTTGAGAAGCTAACCGGTTTTCATCTAGTCAAGAAATTCCCTGCATTTTATGGAACCCGAAGGTTCATTACCGCATTCACAAGTGCCCACCACCTGTCCCTATCCTGAGCCAGATCGATCCAGTCCATGCCCCAATCCCACTTCCTGAATCTCCCTCTTAATATTATCCTCCCATCCACGCCTGGGTCTTCCAAGTGGTCTCTTTCCCTCAGGCGTCCCCACCAAAACACTTTATACTCCTCTTCTCGCCCTCATACGTGCTACATGCCCCGCCCATCTCATTCTGGATTTTATCACCCGAGTGTACCACATATATCAACATTAAAACTGGATTTATACCTCAGACCGTATTTGTATGTTTCGATTGATGATGAAAGTAATTATTTACACGTTACAATGGATAGGCGGTATGTTTATTGTAAAGCAGTAATAGAATCTGTCAGTACAGTTGAGATGAACTTTGTGTTCTTAAGGTTCATGGTTTTTTTTCAAACAAACTTTAAACTGTACCGGAACTGTACACGGTATATCTCCACGAAAACGCTGAATGCTGTTATAAGATGGCGCGTGAACACTGTCTGCCCTCATGGGCTATTTGAAGTGACACATATATCCATTTCACAAACAAATGGCATTACCACGATCTATTGCATTAAATTGTACAGAAACGTAAGGCTTTGTTCCAGGTGCATCTATGTATTAGTCCATTGCTTATCAACCTAGGGGTCGCAACCGAAATTCGGTTCACCAAGCTGTTCAGAGTGGGTCACGAAACGATTTCACGAATCCACTTATTACTAACTCACAGTACTTTAAAAGCAGTTTGTTTGTATATGGAATCACCTGTACCGACATTGTAGCAATGTCGGCTTGACCTTCAGATTATAAAGAAATGACACGGGCAATTGACTACCAGGGTTGTCAGCCTGTCAACGAAAAATTATCGGATCCGCCAAACAAAATTATTGTTTTTTAGCCAAAGTTATCTGTAAGGTTGGCGAAATTTCATAAAGTTGAGGATTTCTCTGCAAAAGACGGAAAATTTAATTTTAAAATATCATGAAAATTAATCCTAAATACAAGAGACGGAAGAGGAATCACAGGACTACACTCAGGTTAATCCCGAAATATTTAAATGCATATATATATATATATATATATATATATCAGTTCATGAATTAAAGTATCTCTTACATTATACCGCCTCATGTTTGTTCTTTTCCAACTGTTTTTATTTAGGACTCACGGGGTCGCGAGACAAAGCTGTTAATCTAATGTGGGTCGCGGCACAGAAAGGTTGAGAAACAATGAGCCCAGCTGTCACAATACCGTACCAGCTAAAACATAAGTAGTGTTTCTGAACCGAAGTACCGCGGTACGACAGTGTTCTACGTTGTGATCTGGGCCTTGCAACGATTCGTTGCTGCTGTCTCGATATTGTTTATATTTCCTTACGTTTGTTTCCTCCTGCGCTTCGCAGAATTTACGTTCGAACGTAATTTTTTGTGCTGCTATGCGACTACTTGTTTGTGGAACGTTTGTTTGTTTTGTTCTGCTTTTAACTTTATTGGGTATTAGGAAAAATATACACAAGAATTTGAGTATGGGTATTAATAATAATCATAATAATAAATTTTATACATAAACAGTTGTATGCTAACTGAAATTTACAGTAATAAAGGAACTGGTTTTCATTTAGTGTGGAGCATAAAGTATTCAAAAGGGCCGTCGCACGGAGTGAGACAGTAAAATAGGACATCGGATTTTGGGATACTGTATTAAGCAGAGTTTAAATCCGTCTTGTAGGGAATTTAACGACCACTGACGACATGTGATCACATTAAATCAGAAATGGCATTATAATAATGCGAATTATCTTTTGCGTGTATATAATGAACTGGCCTGGAAGTAGGGTTAAAGTAGAAAACTAAGTATATGTGTATATGCTCCAGCAACAGGCTACTATGTTGTCGAAATTGTCATGCAAATTTACATACAACATTACAGTCAGACGTACTTGTACTCGTATGGTCGCAGGTTTATGTACCTACTCGTCTAATGTGATTGTGGATCATCTCCTACTGTAATACTATAATAAGAATTTAGACTATTTGGAAATTAATGGCTATAGAAAATATTTGGACTTTATGAAGTGGTGGGGAAAGATGTGTGGGGCGTGTAGGGTAACGAGGAAACTTGAAGTTACCTAATGCTTACTCTAACGTTAGGCAATGGAGGCTGTCATGTGTTAAGAAACGCCTCCATGTTTTTGTGAAGGAATTTCGTAAACCTGCCCGTAGTAACCTTGGCTAGGAATTCAAGGCAGGGATCTATAAATCCCGGGCGCCACGTCCGCGCTTCCAAATTTTGTACGACTGCGTCAAATATTTGTGGGTTCTCAGTATAATATTTGTTCATTTCACCCTCCCAGATCCTAGAATTTTGAGGTGGCTTCGGGGCTTTTGGAAAACTTGTGCATCCCTGGGTCGGGGATGTAATGGGTTAAGAAACACATCTCATATTTTGGCGGGGAAGCATTTGAAAAACAATGCACCGGGTGAGAGAAATGGGAAATTAGTAAGGATAAACTGTAAACGTATGAATGAGTTTGTTACCAACAAGCTGCAGAACACATTTTTGCTTATCCACAAATAAGAGACTACTCCAAGATGTTTCGGCTGTTTCTTGTAGCCACCCTCAGGGAGCAGATAATGCAAAGGCTGTAAGTCGAACTCGGGTATAACGTCATTAAGGGGGGAGGGGGGGGAGAGAATATTTTATGTCGATATAAACGAGTGTTTACATAACCGAGAAGTATAATGTTATGGTTAACAGTGTTGAATTAATTGGTACCTTATTGTCTGACGTTTTAGACGAGGCGTCGCAGAAACCGATGTCTTTATAACTGGGTTTGACTATACGCACACACACACACACACACACACACACTGTGTGTGTGTGTGTGTGTGGAGTTACAGTTTAAAATGTAACCTGGTCAGTTACATTATTATAAGTATACTGTTATAATATTAATAACGTATAGTGTTGACTATATGTATGTACGTATGTGTGTGTATATATATATATATATATATATATATAAACAATTGTACGGGACCAAAATTGAAGTGCATCAAAACACGTGAAATTGGTTGAATTCTCCTCAAACTTGTTGCGTTGTATGTCTGAAAGTATAAAAAATTTAAAGTAAATCAGTTTTAAGGTGCAGTTATAAGGTCACATGAAAATAGTTTAAATAATAATAATAATAATTGTATTACGTTACATATATAGCCTTGTATTTCAGTACTCCCTGAGGATGGCTATAAGAAAGCCGCAAAATGTTGGTAGTAGTCTCCTATATGGGAATAAAGGAGATTCGTTGTGCAATTTGTTGTCATAATCTCACTGGTGTGTATGTATTGCACGGAAGATGTATCACACCAAGAATGTAATAAACTATATTTTAGAGGGAACAACATTGACATTCCGCCAACACAAGATGGGCTTCCTTTACATTATTTTGTTTGCTGTGTTGAACGTAATGCCAGAGATTTAAAATCCGTTCAGCGCCATTTGATACGTAAAGTTAAAAATGGCAAGCAGTTTGTAGTTCCTGCTCTGAACTTCCCGCTTGCCTTTTATAGTCGTCTTTGAGACTTCTTTGCTGCTTCTGTCTAGAACAGATGTCAGTTTATTCTTAGACTCGGATTCAAGGTGTCTGCAACTTCATTGTCTCAGTTACTTAATTTACTTGTGGGAAAGTTTAGACGAGAAAAGTGTTTAAAAGAGATAATGTCGAGATAATGCAGCGACCACCCGAAAGCACACTGGAACATATTTGTTTCCCATTCCTCGTGTCATTTTGCTGATTAGTTACACACGCCAGCAACCTGAACCTAGAATGCCTGAGCAATGACGTTTGCTCTTACTAAGGGTAAGGTCGAATTTCACGTGACTCGTAACTCAAATGGTGTGATATTTAGCTACAACACGTGACTCTTCGGAAGTTAGTCGTTGGTGCTACAGGTAGTTAGATAGGAAAGTGGAAAATGTGATACATTTAAACGATACATATGCGTGCTTGGATTGGTTGTGTGGTGTATGTGGCTATTTCTGCCTGCATAGGTGTAAAACGAACCTTGAGGTGAGTAACGCCCACATGAAATGCGATTACTCGGAAACGAATTGTTCAGGAAAATATTTCGATCCAAGACGGACAAAAACTTTAAATCAGTGGTTATTTCACCAGTTAGTGGGAAGGCCCGTTTAAATTGAACTTGGAGTAATTTGTTTCTTACTTATCACCAAATCAACCTTCTTTTTGGGCGGTAGTTAAGAATGAAACTATTGAATGTCTGTTGTGGAAATGTTCATTGATATTAATACTTCTGTCCTCATATGAATAGTTCATTAAGTAACACAGTTGTCCTTCAGATGGCAGAGTTCCGATAATAAGAGCTACCTCTTGTGTAAATACGTATACTGCTTCAACGTGAGAACGGCATAACGTACGAACATAACCAGAGAACGTACAGGCATAGTTAAAAACTGCCTCTTCTTATGTAACTTGGCCTATGTAGATTACTTAAGAAAGAGCTGTCACCTTGTTTTCGTGTTCAGTGGTGAAATCTGTCGTTGTGATGAGCTTCTTACACACGTGGGATGGGAAACACAGAATATGTTTCGCACGTTAGGGAAATGTTCACGAAGTGAGAGAGCAATAATGGGATGAGTAGACAAAAGAACAAACGGACCGTCAATAACAAATGTATTTCCAAACAGTAGCCTACTATATATTGCCGAAAACGTGTTACGTGTTTCGACCTACTTATAAGGCATACTCAGGCACAGGAGGAAAAATATAGGACAAAAGATGTACTTAATATCCAACACATGACTCATTAACAAGTGACTTGATACCTCATTCGTACAGATGTTTGTATCTGTTTTTGTATTTTGGCCTAACCTATGTTAAAAGTTAAAATATTTAATTACGTATTAAAATGACGTATTACAACCATATGGTATTGTTGTAGCACTTTTAATATGATACAAGACTTTTACTCTAAGCTCTTCCTCGTTGGGAGTTTACATTGGAATTACGAAAGTGGTGTATAAGGCTGCTAGAGATACCATCTGCAACAAAGTTTCGACCGATATACAAAAACATATGTAAATATCTGTAAGACTGAGATCTGAGTCACTTTTGAATTATAATGTAATGTATATAAGTGATTTTCTCGTATATTTTTATGCTTCAACCGTGAAAGTGTGGGGTGGTTAATGACTTCGAACCAAGCAGAACAGCGTGGAATCGGACATCATCTCTGGATTGTTGACACATTTTTCGTAGATTCATTGTTTTCTCTAACTCTTGCTCTTCGTTGTTCGTACTGGAAATGAAATGCCGACAACCTTGCTGAGAATCGAAACCCGGTTGACACTTCATTACCCAGTCAGACGGCATGGTTCACTCGCTTGTTATTTGGGCAGTTTTCTATGTGTCTTCCGACCCTGAATCATATTTTTATTACATTTAAAATTTCACGAGACACGTAATATCTACATTGTTCATTTGTTTCAGAATCTATAAATACTTCTTTGTTGCCACACACACCTTGGGGAAATCATGTCGAAGTTTCCCGTTTTGACTACCCATATTGCCGTATTTACGTTAGATAGGCCTGCAGGAAAGACGCCAAATTTTAAGTCCACGGAACCTATCTTTGGTCACTTCCAGTCCGTAGTACAGTTATATATTTTACTGCTTTTAAAATTTCACAATTATTTTAAAGTTAATCCTCTCTCTCTCTCTCTCTCAGCGTGGAAGATCTCAAAACAGGGTAAACGTCTACATTTCTTATGTATAAAGCATTAATTGCAGCGTGTTAGAGACGGGTACTGTGAGTTAGACATACCGGAATTTGTCATTGTTTCACGTTAACTGCTAGAGACTTTCCATTCACGAATCGAACTTTGAGAGTTAATACCAGAGGGTACACACCAGAACGGTTTGAACACCGAGGCAGTGCCAAAAGGAACACGCCAGAACAATTTGAACATAGAGGCAATACCAGAGGGAAGATGACAGAACCATTTGAACACAGAGGTGGTACCAAAGGGAACACGCCAGAATCGTTTGAACGTAGAGGGAATACCAGAAGGAACACACCAGAACCGTTTGAACATAGAGGCAATACCAGAAGGAACACACCAGAACCGTTCGAACACATAGGGAATACCAGAAGGAACACACCAGAACCGTTCGAACATATAGGCAATACCAGAAGGAACACACCAGAACCGTTCGAACATATAGGCAATACCAGAAGGAACACGCCAGAACCGTTCGGCTGTCACGCACATTGATATGTTTAAGTTAAATCAGGTGGTACATGGAGTGACAGCTGTGCTCTAGAGGCGTAATGAAGCCGACGGCTAGTGGATTATTTGGATAAAAACTGAGTGGTTTCTGTCAGAATTCGAAATCAGCAGGTGTGAAAGGAAGGTGATTTCTTCGTCATAGTTCAGCTGCTAATAGTTATAACAAGTTTGAAGAAATGTAAATATTTTATAAGTCGTTATTGATTTTAATGGCGTCTGTTTATATTCGCATTTCTTGCTTATGTTGTTGTTTTGAAGATGTCCGTGCATTATTCTTAGGAGTCGCATCCTAATATATTCGTCTTAATTTTATTTTAAAAACTACATTTAATATCCATGTGTGTTCTTATGAGATTGTGAAATCTGTGTGGGACGAACATAACAAAGAAAGAGAGAAGAGGAAGATGGAACCTTTGAAATTGAACTTTAGTTTAAGGCACAGAATTGAAATGAAAATGTAAATGAAACATCTTTACACTAGACTAAAACTCATTGACACTTGAAAGTAAAAACCTGGCAATTCCCGTCTTTAGGTAATGTCGTCACAGATAACTCACTGATGTACTTATATGCTACTTATACCGTGCATTTTCGTATATTAACCTTTTGGCGCCGGAATTATTTTTTTAAATTTTAGCACACCCTGTATATAAAATGTGAATAAAACAGGAACCAAATACGTTAGAATTATGAAACAAACTGCATTTTGAAGACAAAGAAACGGAGAGTATATACCATGTTTAAAATATTCAGTACATATATTTGTTGAATAAATATATGAAATGCAACGTTTAGAGGTTAGCGGTGCGGTACGACCATTGTAGTGGTCATTAGGCGTCAAAAGGTTAATATACTGGATTTAGTGAACCTTTATGTTCGTAGACTCCCTGTAGGCGTTATCTGGTGCAGAAACATAGTGGGATGATACCAGGAATTGTGTTTCTTATGACGTGTATTGTATAGTATTGTATTTTATTAAGTGCATCTGCTACTCAGTATATTGATATTGATATTGATATGATATCTCTGGAGGGATAATCGAAGTCACATTTTCTGAATATATGCGTCATAAACTTCGAACAGCCTTGAAAGAAAGCTTGATAAAATAACCAGTGTCGTTAGTTGGAGATTGAGTTTTTGGCGACAAAAGTCGAGACTGCAATACAAAACGAACTGCTTCGCAACGACAGGGTATTCCCAGCACTACCTGCCACCTGGCATACATGTCCGTAACTGTGTGACATTTTACCTGGTGACAGAATAATGGCGGAATGAGAGTACAACCTGTGCAGTAGAAAGCGTTAGGATGTTCTGAGTTGCGTAAAACTTCAGTAGATACAGAGAAGTAGTGATGTGAGCGGAAACGGTGCTTGAATTGGAATGTTTTAACAGCTGGAACGGTGGAAAAAATTTTGTAAAGCTTGTACACATTATTGAGAGATTTTATTATAGGCCTACATGTATCTGGGTGCTTTGCTTGTAAATTCTTGCTAGTCTAAATTATTCATTTTAATATTGAAATCTAAACATTACACAACACCATAATAAAAATAATAATGTACACATTTTAGTTATACAGAAATCGAAATTACATCACATTCGTGTTTGAGGTAGAGTAATATCGAGTAACATAAAAATTGCATTATACCAAAATATATCCATAATTCATGTATTGTTCATTTTCGTACATCGCGCGAGGTGAATAGTAAGGACGACAATAAAATAAACTCTTTCACAAGCATTCAGTGCCTACTGTTCGTGCGACACAAGTTGTCCACTAAAAGTATTTTTCCCCCACGCCACAATCTTGCGTATTCAGTAGAGATGGTTCAACCAAATTTAAGAAAAGACACCAGCATCACTTGAAATACTAAATGAGCCTCGTTTTACCGTCATGTTATTCATTGCACTAAAGTTGCTTTCACACTGGTATGCGCAGGTGTATTGGAAACCGCTTAATGAGTTTTAAATCATCAGAAAACACGCAGTGCCCATTTTGTACTCTGCGACAACCTCGAATTACGTGTCTGTGTCTGTTGTCTGAAGAAAAACTTCACAATATTTTCTTAGCCCATGCGCGACTCCAGGCTTCCGGCGCTAAGTAGCGGAGAACTGCGCTATTTCTGGGTTATTACACAGCGAGTGCTGGTACTCGCTGTGTAATAACCCAGCAGAGCGCAGTTCTTTTCTTAACCCGTTTCTGGCCATACTGAATGTCAGGTCCTGCTGGCCAGTTTTCGATACCAAATATGTAAATGTTATTGAGTAAAGTCGTATAAGTGGTGTATTACGTATTTTAACCTGTCATGCTGCAGTGCGCTAAGGTAGTCATTACTAATATGTTTTCAAGATTACTGGCAAGGCTCCGGGGGGAAAGGAAAACTTTCCGTATTTTATCAGCTTCTCTTTTCCCATTTGTTTGATTGATATCTCTTTAAACATTCCAGTGTCAAAGGCTGCATAAACTTTTGGCAACTTTGAGTACAGATTGGTAATCGTTGATTCAGACACTTGTATTGTACTTCTCATAGCTTCTTCTGCTCAAGGCATTGGGATTTTTATTTTTCTTTGAAGAAACTCTGATAAACCATTCATCCAGAGCGTCTGCCGTTAAACAAAGGTTCTAGACAAAGTTATTGTGGACTGAGCTCTTCTGGGTTATTACACAGCGAGTCGTGGCAATTCCCTAACTGGCGTTTGGGCTCAGCCTATCGGTTTCAACTTCGTGGGTCAAGAATCCAAAAAGACCCTTGACCCTAGAAGTCGGGACGGATAGATTGTCGCGAAACGTCGGTAAGGAATTGTCACTACTCGGTGCGTAATAACCCAGAAGAGCGCAGTTCTCATCTCCTTGCCGGCGGAATCCTGAAATCACGCCAAATTATGACGTGTTAGTTTTTTTTTAAAGATCGCTGGGTGGATTATAGTTTTCATGTTCATTACAGCATTAGTAATTTTGTTTGCTTGTTTGTGGAAACGACCCATCAAACCTTCAATATTCTTTCGATCATCGATACATGGATTAATAAAGGGCTGACAGTTTTATGAACTTTTTGTTGATTTATAGGAGGCTGCCGATATGATAAAGAATACAGATTTTAGTAGAGAACCTGCAAATTTTTAAACCTGCTGATGTCGTCGACTATCGCTCACGCTCAGTTCTTATCTATGAGGACAGCTTGCTTAATCAGTTTCAGAAGATATGCAACACGTGATTTTAATCCCAACATCACAGATGCGTTGTCATATATATATATATATATACACAGCATTCTTCTAAATTTTTTTATTAAGACCATATGAATTTAAAGAACTGAGTGACATAAGCGTAGAGAAGAAAACAACCTAGATGCTACTGAATGCTTTTATTGCACTTATAATCTGCTCAACATGTTTCGGGCACTTATATGCCCATCATCAGGAGCTCGAGTCTCGAGCTCCTGATGATGGACATATAAGTGCCCGAAACATGTTGAGCAGATTATAAGTGCAATAAAAGCAATCAGTAGCATCTAGTTGGTTTTCTTCTCTACGGTTATATAACGATGCACGGACAAACATACATCAAATTAACTGAGTGACGTATTTGTGACTTTTCTGGGTTCGTACTGTCTGTTTGAATTAAATACGAGCTAAAGATGCAAGCGCTTCTAACGTATTTTTCTTTACAAGACTTAAGAACAGTTACAGTTAAACTGCCTGATGTTGATTCCTGTGTCAACGCAAGGATCATTATTTTGTTCGTTCCTTTGTTTTCTGCGGCTTTCTTCTTTATTTGTCTGCAGCATGTTCGACAATTCCTGCACGTGTTTGGTCAGTTGCAGAACTGCTCATATTTATAACATTTAATACTTGTTTGTCTGGGACTTCAAGTAAATCAAGAAGTGTTTTTTTTTCTTTTTTTTTTCTTTGCGGTCTTATAAACAGTCCGAAATACACCTGTGTGATTTCAAATTAAGTTTCACACATTAATTGTATCGCTTTTCAGTTTTTCCATTGTCATTGCCATGGAAATAATGGAACGCGAAATAATGGTTCGAATTTTTTTTTCTTATAGACCGGATTGCTGATTTACTTCAGTGTTTCCATTGTAATTTAGGAAGCATTCTTGCCAATTCGAGAACGTGTATATTCTTCTTTTGATTAGAAACTACAACTGCACCTTTTGTGCAAACACGGATTTCAAGAAAGTGATCTTTCACAACTAACCACAAGTCTTGGTTTATGAAATACATTAAGTTCTGTTTCATTTAGTCCATTACTCTCTTTTTCTTCCTTGTCAGTGCCTTCATCATTGTTATCTTTTTCTTTGCTTGGGTGGATGGGCGTAGACGGAGACGTACTGCTACCCTCCAACATTTGCATCTTTATTCTAATTTAAAATTCGCTTTTTTATTTAATTGTTCCTTATTTTTCCTATGTTTGTTATAGTTTGTCTTCCCTTCCTGATTTTTTGTTGTTAATTTAAATTAACCGGTTTCTCAGAATTAATTTTCGTATGAAGCTGGCGTGCTGGTTAATGTAACTCTAATCTTCTGCTGCCTACAAACAAAACATAAGATTACGTAACTTGTATATATGCCCCTAATGTATATGAGACAAATACAGCTGGGACCCGTTTGCGGATGTTGATGGGTGAACGTACTGCTGCAGTCATAAAAAATCGCAAGCATTTAGACAGGAGTTCCATTGACGCGCATGTCGGAGTATCCCATCTGACGAAGAATTCTATGTGCTGCTGCCTAAGCCACTGTGCCACGCCCATCTGCACGCGACGTGAAAGACCGTGCTTCTTTTTCGACAGTCCTAAACTAAACTAAACTCCGTGGCTTTAGTCCGCGAGCGAACTATACCGACAGAGCGGCCGCCGCCGGTAGGCGAAGTTAGTGCCAACTTTTGCGGATAGAGGGGTGTCACGTGGTTAGCGC
>Ga0123357_10009292_pt1 | contig 12392 bp, 12 predicted proteins | sample TergutEmb28metaG_FD_89873 | JGI IMG/M metagenome (GOLD analysis project Ga0123357, IMG submission 89873) | Embiratermes neotenicus P4 segment gut microbial communities from Petit-Saut dam, French Guiana - Emb289 P4 | ecosystem: Host-associated > Arthropoda: Insects > Digestive system > Gut ... | reverse complement strand
TCTCGACCGTGTAGGTGAAAACCACCCTCTGCCCGGCCGCCGACACCGTGGATGGCGAGGCCGTCTTCACCAAGCTCAACGACGCGACCGCAGTGGACGTCACCGTGACTTTGGACGGCTCGGACGACACCTGCTCGCCATCCGGGTCGAGGCCGTGCGCGGTCGCGGTGTTGTCGAACGCGCCGGCATCGATGTCCTCCTGTCGCACGGTGTATGTGCCCGAACAGGTGAGCGTCTGACCGGGGATCAGCGTCGCCGGCGACGTCGGCGAGCAGTCGCCTAGCGTGGGCGCGGTGCCGTGCCCGGTGAACGGGCCGTCAGCGATGGTGACGCCGTTCACGGCAACATTGCCGGTGTTGGTCGCCACCACGGTGTAGGTAACCTCTGAGCCGGCCGCGGTGACGTCCGTTGGGCTGACCGTCTTGTGCGCGCTCAGCGCCGGGCTCGGGTCAGCGGGGATGACGACCGTGTCCTCGGCTGTCAGCGGATGACCTTGCTCATCGGTGGCGGTGACGGTGGCGGTGTTGCTGAGCGCGCCGCTGGCCACATCGCCAGGCTGCACCTCGTACGTGCTGGTGCAAATCAACTGTTCGCCTGGCTCCAAAGCGACGGGCATCGGCGCCACCGTCCCGGCTATCGTGCAATCGGACACCGACAAGTTGCCGCCGGAGCCGCTGAACACCGCATCGGTGATTTCCACGCCGGACAGCGGGGCGGTGCCGGCGTTGGTGGCCACGAAGTCGTAGGTGATCGTGGCACCCATCTGGAAATGATCCGCGTCCGATGGATCGGCCGACTTGACCAGCGTCAGCTTCGACACCGGAACGGTCACCTCGTTCGACGCAGCGGAGGCCACCGGCGTGTCATCGTCGCCCCACACTCCAGCGGCAATGGCGGTGTCGGTGATAGTCAAATTGTCGATGTCCGCGTCGGTCACCGTGTATGTCGCGCTGCAATCGGTTGCCGCGCCCGGGGCCAGGGTATCGCTGCCACAGGTCACCATCGGTGGGGTCGCCGTGTGATCGCCGGGAATATCGGTCACGGTTAACCCTGTCACCGGCACGTTGCCGTCATTGGCGACGTGATAGCGGTAGGTGATCGTCTGGCCGGCTTCGCTGACCGCCTTCTCGTCAGCTGATTTTGTGATGCTGAGGTGCGGCGCGGCTCGCATGGTCAATGTCGCGTCACCCGGCGGGAGAACGGTTTCCAGGCCGCTCGCCGGCCCGCTATCGGGCGGGCTGATATTGTCCGCGCCATTGGTGTGGGAGCCGGGCGTTGGATCGGTCACGATCACTCGCACGCTCGCTTGGCATGACGCCTGTCCGGCGCCAAGGCCACCGGACACCCGCACCGACTTGCCATCCAACGCTGGGACCACGTCGCCCGACTGGCAATCCGTCGCGAGCCCGGGATCCGGCGCGATTTCGACGCCGGGCGGTAGCGTGTCCACGAAGGACCAACCGGGCTTGGCGGCCAACTCGTCGGTGTTGGTTATGGTGAAGGTCAGCGTGGACAGCGGATTGTCCGGGGTGACCGTGTCGGGGCTGAACGACTTGTCCAGCTGCGGCGTCACATCGATGATCTGCGGCAGATCGAACGCGACGTCGTTGCCCGTGCCCATGTATTGCGTGTTGGTGATGCGAATGCCGAGGTTGGTCACCCCAGCGGGAACCTGCGTGACCGCTGACACAAGACGGTCAACGTAGATCGGCGTTGAGCCGAGCGGGACATCAACATATGGATTGAAGCCGCCCATAGTGCTGTCGCATGGCGACCACCCCAGGTCCGACGCGGGCACCACCGGTACGCCATCCTCCAACAAATAGAGATGTTCAGAGGCGTCATACCAGCTCGAGTTGGTTTTGTTGCAATGCACTTCAGCGAAATAAGCGGACACCACATAGTAATGCCCGGGCACGGCCGGCGCACTCGAGATCGATTGAATCTGGATCGTGTTTCCAGCACCGCTGGGCTGTGTCCCGTTATTAGTCATGGACGCGACCGCGTTGTTGGTGGCGGCATCAGTGCCCTGGCCTTGGGCCAGACCGAGGGCGGTGGTCATCGAGCTAAGGAATGGCCATGCGAATCGGGTGCCTCCGTCGCCGGTCTGACCGGCATTGGCGTTGCATCTGACGTCGCCCGGCAGAGGCGACACCGAGTTCAAGATCCACCCGTTGCAGTTGCCGGCCGTCGACCTCCACGGAGCATCATCCGTATAGGTTGCAAAGTTTGCGTCCGCCCCGCCGGTGTAGCCCTCAATCCCAAACGGCGTGGTGCTCGGCGGATCAGTCGTGCCGGAGGAGAAGTCCTCCGAGTAGACCACCTTGCCCGGCCCCGGGTTGCCCGGATTGCCGGAGATGGCCCGCGCCGGGCCGGCCGCTGCGCCCACCACCACCCAGGCGAGCGCCAGCGCGAGCACTGCAAACAGCGCTCCTGCCCGTTCCCGTACACGCTCACGCCTGCCGGAAAATGCCCATGCGGTATCAGCCGCCATCCCCCAAGCCCTTCCCCAAGCTTACTGGCGTTGATCAACCTAACACAGAAACGAGGTCTTTTCGTGTCAAGTGGTGCTCAACATGCCGAGCCTGACAAGGGTGTCGGTGGCCACACTTGCTGCTTTGCCGCCGAATCGGGCGTTTAGTGCCAGCGAGCCGCCATGGCCAGGCCGACCACCATGACCCCGAAGCCGATCCCCAGATTCGCCGCCGCGGGCAGATCGCGCATGCCGGGGATCTTATCGCCGGCGATGTAGTTGACGACCAGATAGGCGAGGCCGACGACGAGCACAACCGTGACCACGATCGGGTACCAGGTCGGGCTGGGCCGGGTGGCGACACGGGTGGCTTGGCTGAGCGTCTGCGCCCGCACCGGGCGGTCGTCCTTTTTGCGAACCTTGGACTTGGGCACGAGCTCTCCTATGGCAGACGGTCGCCTTCACGGCAGTTGCGACACGCCCACCCGTCGCCGGTGCGGCGGCTCGCGCGAGCGCGTCATTCTGCCATAGCCTAACTGTCTGACCGATATCATGCACAACACCGAGAGCTGGGAGGGGCCGGTGACACGCGGCGCTAGGCGGCCAGCCGGCGTTCGCGCGCGCACCCACCGGACCGGGCGTGGCCTCTGGTCCGTGTTGGTGCCAGTCATCGCCCTGGTGGCCGGCCTGCTGTTCGCGACCAGCCGGGAGGTTTCCGCAGGTGTCGACCTGCGCTCGGCGAGCACCACTAACCTGGCCGATCTGGTGCGCCAGGCGGAGGCCCGGGTGGCCGCCGAGACGGCGCAGGCGAACCGGCTTCAGCGTCAGCTCAACGCCGCGACCGACCTGGCCGGGCAAGCGGACGCGGCCGTCGCGGCAGCCCGGGCCGAGGCGTCCCCGCTGCGCGCGCCGGCCGGGCTCACCGCGGTCTCCGGCCCCGGGCTCACCGTGACCCTGGACGACTCGCACGACATCCCGGTCGGGCCGTCTCTCGACGTGAACCAATTGGTCGTGCACCAGTCCGACATTCAGTCCGTGGTCAACGCGCTGTGGGCCGGTGGCGCGGAGGCTATGACGATCTCCGGCGAGCGCATCATCGCCACCAGCGCGGTCCGCTGCGTGGGTAACACGCTGCTGTTGAACGGCCGGGTCTTCTCCGCGCCATTCCCGGTGGTGGCCATCGGCCCGACGGTGGAACTGCGAGCCGCGCTCGACCGTTCACCTGGTGTAAAACTATTCAAACAGGCCGCCTCATACTACGGGCTTGGGTACACGGTGACCAGCGAGGATCACCTCACCCTTCCCGCATACACCGGGCCGCTCGGCCTCACCTACGCGAAAGCAGGCTAGACGATGCCAGACCCGGCAGAGCCGGTCGAGGAAGCCCCGGGCGTCAGCGGTTCACCCGGGCGCCATCGCCCCGAACGCGTGCAATCCGAGCCCGCGAACCCGCAGGAGCCCGCTTCCTCCACCGACGGTGGAGGCGACACCGATGGCCCAGACGCGCCCGAACTCGGTGCCCAACAGTCCGGACTCGACGCCCAGCCCGAGCAACCCGAGCCAGCTCCCGACGGCCACCCGGAGGGCGAACCCTCCCCCGACGCAGGCCGCGCCGAGACGGACGACCAGGATGCGGCGGACGAGCCCGAGGTCGCGAACGAATCCGAGCCCGCGAACCAATCCGAGCCAGCTCCCGACGACCAGCCCGAGCGCGGAGCCGCCACCAGCGAGAAACGCGAGAAGTCCGAGCCGGCGCGCCGGGACCGGCTCTCCATGGTGCTGCTCGGCCTCGGCGAGACGCTGATCACCCTGGGCCTGATCGTCGGGTTGTTCATCGTCTACGAGCTCTGGGTGACCAACATCTTCTCCGACCAGAAGCAGGCCAAGGCGCACAGCCAACTGGTGCAGGAATGGGCTCAGGGCAACGACCCGCTGGCGAACAAAGCCTCGCTGCCGGACAACAAGGCCTCCTCCATTCCCATCGGATCCGCGTTCGCCGTGCTCTACATTCCCCGACTCGGCCCGAGCTACCGCTTCGCCATAGTCGAGGGCACCGACGACGCGTCCCTGGAGAAAGGCCCCGGGCACTACGTCGGCACCGCGCTGCCCGGCATGGTGGGCAACTTCGCGGTGGCCGGGCACCGCGTCGGCAAGGGCGAGCCGTTCCTGAACCTGGACCAGCTCAGACCCGGCGACCCAATCGTGGTCGAAACCAAGACCAACTGGTACGTCTATCGAGTGCTGGGCGACGCCACCACCGGCGACCTATCCGCCACCGGTGCGGACGGAATCCCCGGCCGGGAGATCGTGGGCCCCAACCAGGTGTCAGTGGTCGCCCCGGTGCCGGACCATCCCGAAGCCACCCCCACCGCCGCGTACGTGACACTTACCACATGCCATCCAAAGTTCACCGCGACTTCCCGGATGGTGATTCACGGCAAGCTGACGCGGGTCGTGCCGCAAAACGGCGACAAGCTGCCCAAGGAACTAGCCGGAGGGACGCTGTAGCGATGTACCCGTGGATTTGGCGACACCTTCCCGGACCGGCCGCGCTGCGCGTCGTTCAGGCACTCATACTCATCGCCGCGGTGTGCGCGCTGCTGCTGTTCGTCGTGTTCCCGTGGCTTGAGCCGCGGCTGCCGTTCGGGCACTCCACCGTCAACCAATAGCCGACCACACCCGGCGACCAGATTGCCAGACTTGATGGATTAGCGGAACACCCGGGCGGTACGCCAAGAACACATAGGACGGCGCGTCGAGGACCACCAGATCCGCGCGCCGGCCCGGAGCGATCACCCCGATGTCGTTGCGCCGCAACGCCCGCGCGCCACCGGCGGTAGCCGCGCGCACCGCCTCGGCCGGCGTCATCGCCAGCTCGCGCACCGCAAGCGCGATCGCCAGTGACATCGACGTGGAGAACCCCGACCCCGGGTTGCAGTCGGTGGCCAACGCGACCGTGGCGCCGGCGTCGAGCAGCCGTCGCGCCGGCGGGTACGGCGAACGGGTGGAGAACTCGATCAACGGGGCCAGCGTGGCGACGGTGTCCGAAGACGCCAGCGCATCGATGTCCGCGTCGGTCAAATGGGTGCAGTGGTCGGCGCTGGCCGCGCCCAGCTCCACCGCCAGCGCCACCCCCAGGCCCACCCCCAGCTGGTTCGCGTGGATCCGCGCCACCAAGCCGCGGGCCAGGCCCGCTGTGAGCACCGCCCGTGCCTCGTCGGCGTCGAACGCGCCATGGTCGCAGAACACGTCGACCCAGCGCGCGTGCGGCGCGCACGCGTCCGCCATCGCTCCGCATACCAACGCGACATATTCCTCGCGGTCCACGCCCGGCGGCACGACATGCGCGCCGAGGTAGGTGGTCTCCGCCGTCACCTCAGCGGCCAGCCGCAGCGAGCGCGCCTCCGTGGCGACATCGAGCCCGTACCCGGACTTGCACTCGAAGGTCGTCACCCCGGCGCGCCGCAACTCCTGGGCCAGCCGCGACAGGTTGGCGCGCAAGGCCGTGTCCGACGCCGCCCGGGTGGCGGCCACGGTGGTCCAGATTCCCCCGGCCGCGTAGGGGACGCCGGCCATCCGGGCGGCGAACTCGGCGCTGCGGTCGCCGGCGAACACCAGATGCGCGTGCGAGTCGACGAAACCGGGCAAGACCGCCCGCCTGCCGAGATCGACACGCTCGTCGGCGTCCGGCGCGCGCACGGCCGGTCCCACCCACGCGATCCGGTCGCCGTCGATGACGAGCGCGCCATCGGCGATCTCGTTCAGTTCCTCGTCTTGCGTGGCGAGCAAGCCGATCCCGGTCAGCAGCGTGCTCACGGCTCGCTCCGCAAGCGTCGCTCAACGCTCACGACTCGCTCCGCAAGCGTCGCTCAACGCTCACGACTCGCTCCGCAAGCGTCGCTCAACGCTCACGGCTCGCTGCCGTGGCGCGCCGACAGTCTCGGACAAGTCGCGATCGCGACCCGCAGCTATTGCCCCACCGAATCCTGCCACAAAGAAGCCGGAGACAATCAGGTAAATCAACGGCACAGCGGCTTGCAACGATTGACTGAACGCAACGCGGGAGACAGCCTGCACTTGCTGTGTCCCATTCACGGCCAGCGACACATCATGCCTGACGGCATAAACGGCAAACACCATGAGACCGACACTGATTATTGCGAGCACAGGCACCGCGATCCGCAGAACATATGCGGCACGGCCCCCCAACAAGTTGGCGGCAAGTGCGCCACAGACAACGATCACCGCCAATACCCAGTCCAATCCGCCGAAGACCGCCGCCGGCACACCAGCGCCGACCTGCCGGGCATGATCCGCGAGCGCGGCGATCGGGTTCCCGCCGCCATACCCACCCACTGCCGCGATGCCAAGGACGAGCATCAGGGCACCGGCAGCCACGAAGGCCAGTCCAACAGCGCCCTCGCGCAGCCGGATCATTTGGGCACCGCGCTCAGCGCCGTGAGGAACTTGTCGTTCTCCGCCGGGGCGCCAATAGTCACTCGAACCCCGTCGTCGCCCAACGGTCGCACCAAGACGCCCCGTTCTTGCAGGGTTGCCGCCGCCTCGCGGGACCGGGCGCCGAGCGCCAGCCAGACGAAATTGCCCTGCGCTGGCGGGGTGGCCCAGCCGTCGGCGGCGAGCGCCGCGCGCACCCGGTCTCGTTCCCGCACGATTTCCGCGACCCGCGCGGCGAGCTGCCGCTCCGCCTCGGGTTCCAGACTGGCCAGCGCCGCGGCCTGGGCGAGCCCGGTGACCGCGAACGGCACCTGCACCTGGCGCAGCGCCGCCGCCACGGCGGGGTCGGCCGCGATCCCGTAGCCGACGCGCAACCCAGCCAGCCCGTACGCCTTGGAGAAGGTGCGCAACACGATCAGGTTCGGGTGCGCGGCGAGCAACTCCAGTCCGTCCGGGCTGTCCGGGTCGGTGACGAACTCCCGGTACGCCTCGTCCAGGGCCACCAGAACGTTTGACGGCACCTGCCGCAGGAACTCCTCCAGCTCGGCGCGGCGCACCACCGTGCCAGTCGGGTTGTTCGGGTTGCAGACCAGGATCAGCCTGGTCCGGTCGGTCACCGCCGCCGCCATGGCATCCAAATCGTGCACGGCATCGCGCAGCGGCACCGGCGCGGCCGTGCCGCCGCCGACCACGGTCACGATCGGATACGCCTCGAAGGACCGCCAGGCGAACATCACCTCGTCGCCGGGCTCGCAGGCGACCTGCACCAGTTGCTGGCACAACGAAACCGAGCCGCACCCGACCACCACCCGATCGGGCGTGGCACCGCGGAGATCGGCGATAGCCTCGGTGAGCGCGGTCGCGTCGTTGTCCGGGTAACGGTTGATCCTCCCGGCCGCCTGGCCGATGCGCTCGACGACGTGCGGCAGCGGGTCATAGGGCGTCTCGTTGCTGGCGAGCTTGATCGCGTTGGGGAGGCTGCGCCCCGGGACGTATGCCGGCAACGCGTCAAGCGTCGCCCGAAGTCGGACCGTCACAACCAAGAAGGTTGCCACGCCCTGGCCTTCCGGGGCCAGTCGGCTCGCCTCGGGCCGGCTGACCGCGCGCCCCCGGTCCACCGGCGCGCCTTGAGCGAATCTGTCGGGCATCGCGCCGCCCTCGCCCTACCCTGATGATGATGACCATCGTGATCGCGGTGAGCGCCATCGTTGTCGCCTGCCTGGCGCTGGTCCTGGCGTTCGGGGCGCTGCGGACGCTGGCCCGCTTGCGCCGCTCGGTCGTCGTGCTGAGCCGGGGTGGGGCACGGCGCGAGTCGCTGATCGAGGCGGTCGCCCGGCAGACCGAGACCGCCAACAGTGCCTTCGGACGGATCACCGGGCTCGATCGGACGGTCGGCGAACGAATCAGCGCGATCGACCGCTCCGTCGCCGAACGGATGAACGCGATGGAGCGGTCCATCCACAGGCGGGTCAGCGCGGTGGAGCGATCTGTGGGCGACCGGATGAGCGCGGCCGAGGCAGCCTCCGTCGCGCGTTTCGACCAGATGGGGGCCGCGGCGACCGAACGGCTCACCCGGATCGACGCCGAGCTCACCACCGGGCTCGACGCCAGCCGAACGGACGCGGCCCGATCGCTGCGCAACATCGCGCTGATCAGATTCGACGCCTTCGATGACATGGCCGGGAGGCTGTCGTTCACCTTGGCCATGCTGGACGATCACGGCGACGGGATCGCGCTGACCGCGCTCGCCGGGCCGACGGACACCCGGGTGTACGCCAAGGGCGTCAACGGCGGCGCGGGCGCCAGCGAGCTGTCCCCGGAGGAATCCGACGCGGTGCGCGCCGCGCTGACCGGCAAGGCCGCTGGGGACCGCTCACGCGCTCACGCCCGGCGGGAGACCTCGGCCAAGTCCACCGCCGTCCAATCCCCACCCATCGAGCCTTCCATCGCCACGTCCGCTGCCGCCCAATCCAGTGACTGGTCCACGCCCCGGCTGCAGCACCAGGTCAGCTGAAATGTCGGTCACGGACGAATACGCCACTGAACGAGACCTCTCGCGGCGGGTCCGATTACTGCTCACGCTCGCCGTAGTAGTCATCCCGGTGGCCGGTTTGTTGACATGGTTGGGTTGGCCCAAATTCTATTCTCCGACCGCCGTCTCCCATCCGTGTGGCATCGCCGTGGACGGCTCTGGCAACGTCTATGTTTTCAACAATTCTCCAGTCGCTGGCGGGAACGGGTCCTCCGTCCACCCACGAATAGTCAAGGTGACCCCAGACGGCAAGCGCTCCGTCACCGCCGGAAATGGCAAAATGGGCGATCCTCGACCCGGGCCAGCCACCGCCAGCCCACTTAACGGAACCGCGTCCTGCACTGCGAGCGAGCAATCGGCAGACCTGGCGGACCAAGGCGGCGGACTCGCGGTGGACGCCCAAGGAAATCTCTACGTCGCCGACTCCCACGTGGTCGAGAAAGTAACCCCGGCGGGCGTGCTGTCGATCGTCGCGCGTTCCGGGGACTCTGGCCAGCCAGTTGCCGGACCAGCCACCGCCAGCTCTTTGGAATCGGCGGACAGCGTCGCGGTGGACGCCGCCGGAAACCTTTACATCACGGATAGTTTCGAGACTCAGGTGGCGGAAGTCGCGCCCAATGGCGAGCTGTCCATTCTTGCTGGAACGACCCTCTCCGGACAGGCCATGGGTCTCGTCGCGCTAAATCCGGTTAGGGGACCGAGCAGCGTGGCCGTGGACCCAAGCGGAAATGTGTACATCGTCGCCAATGTCGCCTCGGTCAATGCAGGACCCGTCTACCAGATCACGACGGCTGGCAAATCCTTCACCGTGAAACCAGCGTCTGGAACCTACAATGGAACCTACAACCGGGGAGTGGCGACCGATCCAGGCGGGAACGTTTACCTGACTGACGGCGACCGCGTGACCAAGATCGCCCCAGACGGTAAATCATCGATTGTCGCCGGCAATGGCGCAACGGGCCGGCCGGTCGCCGGCACCGCCACGTCCAGTCCGCTGAGCGTTGTCTCGTTGACGGCGGACCGATCCGGAAACATCTACCTGGCCGGTTCGGGAGAGATCGTCAAAGTCACCCCGGACGGCGTGCTCTCCGTGGTGGCCCACGACTGACCACGCTGATGCGATAGGAGCGAATTCATGATCCGGTTGGCGTTTCTCGGCCCGAACGGTACTTTCGCGCACGCCGCGCTGCGCAATCTCGCGGTGGCCCAGCACGCCGAGGCGGTGCCCATGCCGAGCGTTCTGGCCGCGATTGACGCGCTGCGCGACGGCGCGGTGGACGGCGCGCTGGTGCCGTTGGAGAACTCGGTTGAGGGCGGAGTCCCGGCCACCCTGGACGAGTTGGCCAGCGGCACCCCGCTGATCATCGCCGAGGAGACCTACTTGCCGGTGCTGTTCGACCTGATGGTCCGCCCCGGCACGTCACTGGCCGAGGTGCGCAGCGTGGCGACCCATCCGCACGCCGAGGCCCAGGTGCGGCGGTGGCTGCGCGCCGAGCTGCCCGACGTCGCGGTGGCGCTGATCGGCTCGACCGCGGCCGGCGCGCAGGCGGTGGCCAACGGTGAGTACGACGCGGCGGTGGGCCCGACCGTGGCCGGCGAGCTGTACGGTCTTGCGACCATCGCCCACGACATCGCCGACAACGAGGCCGCAGTGACCAGGTTCGTGCTGCTGACCCGGCCCACGCCGCCGCCACCACCCACTGGCAACGACCGAACCACCCTGGTGGCCTACCTGCGGGCCGACCGGTCCGGCGCGCTGCTGGACATCCTCACCGAGTTCGCCACCCGCGCGGTCAACTTGACCCGGATCGAGTCCCGTCCGACTAAGGAGCGGATCGGCCAGTACTGCTTCTCCATCGACTGCGAGGGACACATCGCCGACGCCCGGGTGGGCGACGCGCTGGCCGCGCTGCGGCGGATCTGCGCCGACGTCCGCTACTTGGGCTCCTACCCCAGGCGCGAGGGCGCCATCGGCGCGATACCCGGCGGCCGACAGGACGCGGATTTCGCCGACGCGGAGGCCTGGTTGGCCAAGGTGCGCCGCGCCGGCGCCGCCGAGGAATAGCGCGGGCTCCCGGGCCGCCTCAAGTCTCGGTTTCCCCGTTGTGATCTTGGGAAATGCGCAAGATTGTTGCGTTTTCCCCATGATCACGAAGCCCGGTGAGCCCAGTCGAGCCCGGTGAGCCCAGTCGAGCCCGGTAAGCCCAGTCGAGCCAATTGGGCGGGGCGGCGCCAGTGGCGCTGGGGAGCTACAGGTAGAGCCCGGTGCTCGCCTCGACGCGCGGCGCGGCGACGGCGTGGATGTCCCGCTCGCGAAGCAGCAGGTAGTCCTCACCGGAGATTTCGACTTCGTGCCGGTCGTCCGGGCTGAACAGCGCCCGGTCGCCGACCTCGACCGATCGCACATGGTTGCCGACCGCCAACACCTCGGCCCAGATCAGCCGCTTGGCCACCTGCGCGGTGGCCGGGATGACGATGCCGCCGGAGGACCTCCGCTCCCCTTCCTCTCGCGACATCCGCACCAGCACCCGGTCGTGCAGCATCTTGATGGGCAGGCGTTCAGTCATGAGGAGCCGCCCGACGGGAGCATCGCAGCGAGCCTAAGCGAGCGAGGAGCGCACTGGCGGACGGCGACGGGAAGCACAGTCATGAGGAGCCGCCCGACGGGAGCAGGGTCACGGTGCTCAGCCTAGTGACACGATCGTTGGGTGACGGAACCCGCGGCCATCGAGCCGGACACCAAGGACTGGACTTTCGTGCTGCGCTCGGGCTGCCTGGAGTGCGGCTTTGACCCGAATCGGGTCGCGCCCGCCGATGTGGCCGACTTGCTGCGGGGCAGCGCGTCGCGCTGGGCGTCCGCGCTGGCCCGGGCGGACGCGACGGCCCGGCCCGCCGCCACGGTCTGGTCGCCGACCGAATACGCCTGCCACGTCCGTGACGTCTGTCGTCTGATGGACCAGCGTCTGGTGCTGATGCTGACCGAGGACGATCCGCTGTTCCCGAGTTGGGACGTGGACGGGACCGCCGTCAACGACCGGTACTGGGCGCAGGATCCGGCTGCGGTGGCCGAGCAATACGCGGCGGCGGCCTTGGCGACGGCCGATCACTTCGCTGGCGTCCAACCCGATCAGTGGCGGCGGCCGGGGCGCCGGGGTGACGGTTCGGTGTTCACCGTGGCCACGCTGGCGTTGTATCTGTGGCACGACATCGAGCACCACCTGTTCGACGTGCGCGCCTGATCGGCGTCGCGGGTCAGCGGGACGCCGCCCCGAGCCTCGGTCACCCCCAGCCGAGCTCGTGCAGGCGGTCGTCGCTGATGCCGAAGTGGTGGCCGATCTCGTGTGCCACCGTCACCGCCACCTCCCGCGCGACCTCCTCCTCGGTGTGGCAGATGTCGAGGATCGCGTCCTGGTAGATGGTGATCGTGTCCGG
>Ga0123357_10009291_pt1 | contig 12392 bp, 7 predicted proteins | sample TergutEmb28metaG_FD_89873 | JGI IMG/M metagenome (GOLD analysis project Ga0123357, IMG submission 89873) | Embiratermes neotenicus P4 segment gut microbial communities from Petit-Saut dam, French Guiana - Emb289 P4 | ecosystem: Host-associated > Arthropoda: Insects > Digestive system > Gut ... | reverse complement strand
TTATAAAAAGGAAAAAAAATTGAACAAGGCTTAAAAAAGTAATTAAAGAGTGTGTCAAAAAAGCAGATAGACAATTAACAAATATGAAAATGACGCAATGTCTGGGGAAATAAAAAAAAAAAAAAAAAGTTTCACCAAAGCGGCGATACACTCTACCGGATTAAACGACGTCATATCCCAGTAAATATTAATCTTCAAACACCCCCTCTTGAGAACACGAAATCTCACGAAGTTCTTGTCTTCCTGTTAGTGGTTAATCGGTTTCTCGAATGCAGCTGTTTGGGTGGTGACGCTGTGTACCTGGCTGAGTGGTGCCCGAAGTTTTGGAGGAACACAATGCCTTCAGCTTCGGGTTGAGGCATTTCAAGAAGAAGCTGCTTGACCTATACAGAAGAATGCAGTAACTTCCTTCGAAACGTCGGAAACCTCTCAACCAACTACAAAGCGGTCACATCCTACAAGACTTGTAACCTTGGCAATACTAATATCTCGCAGTGATCTATTTCCCTACTCTAATACTCGTATAGCCAGGTAACTTGAAGATGCCCATTATGAAAACTTCTACAATGAAAAAAGTTCCCAAATCGTGATGAATGAAAATTGTTCAAGATTTTGATTATCTGACACAATAAGTCAAAGTTCTCGTTTTGCGTTAATGAGTTGGGTGCACCAAATGCAATCTCTGGTAACGACCACCTGTTTGATATGGCCATCTGGACAAACGACCGTTGTTTTCAGTAAGGGATTTTATGCCACATACAAAATGTACCAAACCTGTTTCTCAGCAGCTTCCCCTTTTTTACTACGTTGAGGCTTAACCCAATTCTATTGTTTGGTGCAAACGTGGCATAACTCCAAGAACACTGCCAAAAACTTTTATGTTTATATGCGATTAAATATTCAGTCTGGCTGTTTGGCACAAATATAAATGGGAATCGGGCGCCTGTGCATGAAGTTCCAACTTACAGAGAGTTGTTAAATGATTCAGATTCTGCTTGTGTTCAAAACGCTAATAGAACTGAAGTACATACAAAACCCTCCAATTGTCGTGAACGACAACCTAAGTAATACCAGTTTCTTCACAAAACTGAATACAAAAACTGCCATTAACAATGAACAACTGTTCTTTCAGATACTACTGAAGGTATATTTTAAAAAGGGAATATATAAACGTATTTATTCCGTGTTTTGAACCTTTGTGTACTTTAGGCCTATATATTCTGCTAGAAAGATAATATATCTTTAATGATTCCTATTTTACCCTTCAAATGACAAACGATAGGATGTAAACAACGCATTAAACCATTGTATACCACAAGATTATATTCAAATTTTAGATACGCTTTTAAACTCCATTTCGCTATAAAAAACAGTGCATCCTGTTGTCTGTTTTTTTTTTAGATAGACTTACAAAAAATTATTTGTGAACATTTGGGCATGTCTTTTGTAAGAAATCTGACTACTTAATGGTTTCCTTTCCTCAGGTTTTCGCACCGTGTATATATTGCGACAACAATTGACCCTGAAGATGGCGACTGCAGAGCATGCCGAAATGCTGGGAAAACTTCAAAGAGCGTTGGGTTAAATCCCGAAAGCCAAAGCCATACATTACGTAATGATACCTGATTTTGACTGTTGGAGTTTATAGGATTAGAAAAGAAAGATAGAGCTGAAGTGACCAGATAAGAACTTAATGATAGGTAAAGTACCAGGAGAGTCCTTAAGCAACTGACAGTCACCCAGCTTCTCAAAAAATCTGTTGTTATGCAAATCGAACGTCCGTCATAGCATCTGCAGAGGCCTTTTCGCGAGCCTGTACCGTGCCATTTCAACCCAGACCACACATTTACATTCTTCTCCTCAAATACGTTTTAATAATTTTCTCCCTGCAACATAAGCGGTTTATTCCCGTCAAGTTTTCCAAATAATGTTGCATGCGCTACAGATTGTTTTCCTTCTGAAAAAATCTTCGATGATTTCATTACCCGAAGAATGTTTGGTGTGTTTCAATACTGCTGTTTTGTTACTCTCGGGTCATAGGAACTTACGTTTGCTAACATCGTGTGTTGTTACAGTTATGACGCAGGTGTGCCACGCAACAATGGTGGGGAGCCAGGTGCAGGGCTGCCAATATAATGGTACAGGATGCCTACAGGCATGAGGCGACAATGCGAGGAAGGGCAATGGTGTGTCTGTATTCCTGCTATGACGTTCAAGTAGGTCATGACAAGGCGTAATGTGATATATATATATATATATATATATATATATATATATATAATCTGCAGGAGTGCTGAACAGTTCCACAGGACACAAAAACAACAGTAACAATGAAAATGTTCATCACCGTGCTCACAGGTTTCGAGCGGTTCAACCCAGTACACATCTTGACAGCCTGTTGCTCGAAATGAGGTCTGAATTTTATCTACGCCTAAACTTCCAACAGTAGAAATGCTTATGCACACCTCTGTCTGGCGTCAGACTGTCTGGTTGAGTGGCACAGTCGAGCCTCTTTTAAGCCCGTTTATCATTCTACCTCTCACAGCACTTCTCATATGTATTGTAGCATTTAATTGGTATTCCCATGCATACAATATTTTCTAACACATTTCGAGTTTCCATTATATAAATTTCTTTTTTTCTTCTTTCTTTCTTCTTCTTCTTATTCTACCTACATCGCTCCTTTCATTTGCATTTAGATGCAAACTTTAGGGCTCAGTTGCTTTATGTCACGTCACAATGATTTAACCAATTTCGTCTACAGTCATTTACCTATTATTAACAGAACAGATATTTAATTCTGTGCAAATATCTTCACTTTTAATGTTATTTAATTCGGTACAGTACATCTTTGGTGTGGGCCGGGTAGCTCAGCCGGTATAGCGACTGAGCTACGGGCTGTACGGTCCAGGACCGAATCCCGGTGGGAACGAGCTTTTCCGTCCGTCCAGACCGGCCCTGGGGCCCACCCAGCCTCCTGTACAATGGGTACCGGGTCTTTCCCGGGGCTAAAGTGCGGCCGAGGCGTGCTGCTGACCACTCACCCCCTTCTAGTGCCGCGGTCATGGAAGAGTAGAGCTTTACCTCTACCCACCCTCTAGGCCACACCGGGCCTGTAACGGCATCACTTTACCTTTACCTATGTTTCAAAGGTTACCGAAACAACGAGTTTTCTTACATTCTCACGTTGCTGTAAGTGGTGTTGTTACCTACAAATGCAACGTACGAGCTACCAGCGGTGCATGATTATTTTAAACCGCAACTCTACATATTACAAGGCTTTGGTCATGTTTCTTTAATAACTCGTCCCTCAGCATGGAACCCCGCTGTCGAGCGGTTTGTTCCTCTACACAGTTCGATGATCCTGGGTTCTACTCTTTGGGTTGACACGTGGTATCTCGAGAGAGGTTTGTCGCCATTTTCCTGATTCCTTCGAAGCAAATGCTAGGATGGTACTTTAGAACGCGCCATGTCATCTTCCTTCCGTGTCCCGTTTAATGTCATTCATGGTAATCACATTGGATGCTGTATATATTACACAGATCAGGTCATGTCATGCACAACATGGAACATTAAAATTCGACAAAATTACGTACATACAACAGCTCATTCCAACCTCACAGAGAACAAACTAAGTCTCATTGATGAAGACAAAACAGTTCACGATATTTAGGAAGACAACAGCTGTTTGCTATGAGAAACAAACTGTGTGGGCAAGATGCAGAATTTGTAAACGCTACAGGAAGTGGCACATTTGGGTATCACTGGGCTTGAAACGATCAAAGGCTCAAGATTTAATTAGTCAGCCAACGATATTCACATTACTAATTTATTCCGGGACATAACCCAGACAAGCAACAATGCCTGTTAGTTACAAGCGTACAGGTAAGAGCCACATGGCAAGTTCCCTCTTATTAGCAACAGCAGGTCTTTTCCTTGACAAAGGGCACAGTACTTCCAACAGTTATAATCCGGATCAAGCTGGCTCCAGTGGTAACTCTTTTGATGCCTAGTATCCAGACACGTTTTGAGTGGTTTTCATCAGTGGCACAGACAATAAGACAACGTTGTCCGTCTGCACGCCAGGAAGTCATAATAGGGAGTGGATACACAATAAAATGAGAAATATAGCTCGTCAGTGCACAACTTTCCTGTAGCAAATATAAATAGCAGCTACAAGTTTCATCTACAAAGCTGCATCACCAGACTTAACATATAAAAAGTATAAAAAAAAAAATTTTGTACCTATAGTTTATATACAGTAACATATAATTAGTGGACGAGATCTCGGCCTTACATAGAAAGGTATATACGATTACACATAGAAAGGCATTTACAATTGAAATGGTACTGTACAAAATTGAACAATTTGGTTATATAATTTTAAAAATGAAAGTTAAAAACTTCGATAAAAGTCAGTGTTCTGATACATATACTGTATTTTGTAGCCGAAACACGCAGTTGCTGTTTATAATTGTTGAAGTAAAGGTGTGTATTGATGTGTTATATTTCTTCATTTGTTATGTGCAATAGAAGCTCAACGAGGATACCACACCTTGAAAACGCTGGGACTGTAGGTATCGTTCTACGCATGTTTAGCCTCGGCACTAGATTGCTGTGAGTGGCCACATTCAAGTCCCCGGTCACTTCACCCCAAAGGAAAAAGCCTGCTGTTCCCATTAGTATGAGGCTGACTGCGCCCCAGGGTGAAGCTACACATTTCGCGTTAGCGAGCTTATCTTGCCTCTGTCGTATATCGAAGCACGTTTTCTCCGTTGTCCAAACCGTAGGTTGGTCACTGTACGGACTACGCCATCCCGGGTACCGCTTCCTTCTATGTAATTGTTCATTAACTATTAACTATCATCATATAATTCAATGTTGTGTTGTTACTGAGAGCGTCGTCGAAATATGAGTAGGAATTTCGAATTGTGCCATCGCCTTTGTGTATAGTAATTAATAGGTAGGACAATTACAGTCAATAACACAACAATGTATATCTAAATTAGAAAATGACATTTTCTAATAAAACATCAATTAGATATACATTGCTGTGTTATTGACTGTAATTATCCTACCTATTAGCTATGAGCAGAAGGTTGAGAAAATCCGTATTTCGATATAGTTTATAGACTAATTGTGAGCCAGAGAGCTCAATCGGTATAGCGAGTGACTACAGGCTGGAGCGTCCACGATCGAATCCCGGTGGGGACGAAATTTTCCGCCCGTCCAGACCGGCTCTGGGGACCTACCCAGCCTCCTGTAAAATGGGTACCGGGTCTTTCCCGGGGGTAAAGTGCGGCCGTGGCATGCTGCTGACCACTCACCTCCTTTTAGTGCCGCGGTCATGAAAGAGTAGAGCTATACCTCTACCCACCCTCTGGGCCAAACCGGGCCTGTAACTTTACCTTTTATAGACTAATTACATTTTATAGGTCAAACAAATCGTTGAGTAAAGTCACTCCACTGTATTTACTACATCAATGTCTTCTGAAGTTATCAGACCAATAAAACAGCACGCTGTTGTATTTTTCTGATAATTATTGAAGATATTAATACAAACAACTTGTGTTACAGACAAGATTAATCAAGGCTTTCCATGATGACTCCTACTAAAGTTATCTCCAAGAGTACGCGCATAGTGAATTGTAACATGCAATGATCATTCTAGAAAAATCGGGAGAGGTTTGTTTCACCGATTCAATGAAACCAACATTTAGACCAAACGGGACGATATTTGTGTAGGAGATATTTTTCTGCAAAGAAGGAAAGGGTTAAATGCAGCTGTAAATCAATTGATAGTTCACTAATATGACAGAAATACACAGTGAAAGCAAAGAGGTACATGCTATTAGTTCAGCACAACACTGTCTGTACAGGTAGGGATGGGTCTGTCAAATTGTTCCTCGTTTATTGCCGACGCTATCTTTACTTTGAAATTTAAAGCCAGATCTGCCGGGAAAACCCTCAGCAGGTATGTGCCTACAGTTGTCTGTCCATTTACTACATAGAATGGTCTGGTACACTCAGATGGTTTACCGTTATTATAAAAATAAATTACCAATTTACTTTCGAAATTCCAATACAGGGTAAAATTGGAATACACCGCAACAAATATATGGAGTTTATCTATCGGACAAGAATATAGGTATGTACTTCAGTGTGCAACAGAAGTTGCAGTGATGGACACTTTGGATCTACGAGGTTATTTTCTTTGGAGATGAAAGGTAACACGCTCACGTGAAAATCAAATTAGGAATTCCAGTAAAGTCTCGTAATAATACAAATCTTCCCCCTTTTGCACTTTTTGTCAGGTTTGAAGCCTGCAACTAAAGATAATACTTAACGAGGAATTTGGAGATTTATGTAGGTCTAATACAACTAATTCTATTGGTGGAGCGGGTACATTTAACTTTTTTAATCTCCATCTTATTGAATTTCAGCAACTGCGCAGGTTATGTACTGACAAAGTATGGCGATTATAAATGATAAACTGAAGAAGATGTGAAATGCAGCGGCTGTGGTCTATTGTAAAGTAAGACTCAAACGTTTTTTAGAAGGACATTCAAAATTCTCGAAAATATTATAACAATCCCTGGCATCGAAATTTGACGCCGGGCTGCCCAATATTGAGTGATCAACTCAAGGAGGGACAGGCTGGATTAGAGGAAACAAGATATGAATAAAGAATTTTGGTAAGGCGAACTTGAAAATGTAGTTGTAAGATGGAAAACTTGCTGTGCTACAAATCGGAAGGTTGCTGGTTCGATTCAACATGGTTTCATTGGAATTTTTCATTGACATAATCCTTCCGATGGCACTATGGCCCTGGGATCGACTCAGCCTCTAACAGAAATGGGTACCAGGAGCATTTCCTAGGGGTAAAGGCGGTCGGTGCGTAGGGCTGACAAACTTACCACCATCCTGTGCCGTTGCCATATAATCTGGGAACCTTAACTTCCTGGAACCCTCTGGACCACTCCAGGCCTGTAGAGGGACTGCTTTACTTTTACATTTACCTAAGATGGAAAACTGGATATGAGGATCTTAGACGAGCGAAAATCTAAACTACGGCACAAGGGAAGCCTAAAATCTCACATGGATGGAAAGATAGCGCAGTTCCCATACCTTAAAATTTGGGGGGTGAGAATGTGGGGAAAACGAAGGAAAAGAGAGATGCAGGGAATGAAGCCAGTACCTGATTTATAGCACCAGATGTCGGTGAAAAATACTAGGAGCCACACATTTGCTCTTAATGCTTTTAAACTGATAGTAGTTGCTGAGTCATACTACCCTCGCCAGGTGAATACTACCCCATTCTGTCGGCGTTCATTAAATACCTTCCAAGTATCTAGTTACCAGAACTGAAGAGTAGTTCAGCACTGTCTAGGTGGCACTGAACATTTTAGTTCTCTGACCAGAACCAGTTTTTCAGAATAGATGGTCTGCTACAGTACATGGTGATGTAAATGGCACAAGAAGGAAGTCAATTCATAACGTACGTACCGACATATCAGTTTTCTAACCTAAGGGTTATCGAGTGGAAAGGATTCTGCTCGTTAGAACATAAAATTGAATGTCATTACCGCTAGAAAAATTACTGTTTTTAAAATAAGTCTTTGCATTGACTTACAGAATGTTTCACAGCGTAAATAAGCTTCCTGTTTTTACATATTCAAACTTTAAATGTTACCCTGACTTGTGTCTAAGGTGTCCGCAGAACCGGAAGCTTTAAGAAACGGTGGTCATTTGTAAGTGGACTCGTGTTTCTAAACTCAACTTGATGGACGAAACTGTTCCTGAGGCAGGAAGAGCCACTATTTTGTTAATTGTCCTGTAAATTAGTCTTTGTTGTATTTTTCGTGTTTAACATATGTCAAGTAGTAGCCCACCTGTCGGAAATTCGTAGAACTAGCTAGCACAATGCAATTGCTACCAATCACGTCAGTGGCGTTATTATTGCTAGCGGTAAACCATGTTCACAAAGAAAGCAGCGCATATTCGTGTTTCGAATAGTGAGGGTACTGTGTGCGTCGACATCCACGCGCTGGAATATCGCTGTTAAATATGAAGCATTCCCACTTCATATTCCGGAGATCTCGGGTTAAGATCTTCACTTACCGTACGTCATTTTTCCAAATGTGCCCTCGTTTTTAACACTTACAGATTACGTCCGAGTGGACTTCCTTCAAAGACGAAACTGTCCGCGTTTTTGGCTGTCGATATTGCCACAAAGAAAAATACAAAAATCACATTCGCAAATACTACTACTACTACTACTACTACTACTACTACTACTACTAGTACTAAAAGTAAAGTGATCCCCTTACAGGCCCGGTGTGGCCCAGAGGGTGGGTAGAGGTGTAGCTCTACTCTTCTATGACCACCGCACTAGAAGGGGGTGAGTGGTCAGCAGCACGCCCCGGCCGCATTTTACCCCCGGGAAAGACCCGGTACCCATTGTACAGGAGGTTGTGTGGGCCTCAGGGTCGGTCTGGACGTGCGGAAAATCTCGTCCCCACCGGGATTTGATCCAGGACCGTCCAGCCCGTAGTCAGTCGCTATACCGACTAAGCTACCCGACCCGTACTACTACTACTACTACTACTACTACTACTACTATTCAGAATAACAGTTCTTCCCAGGGTTCGTATACGAGTACGTTGAGTAGAAGATTGGAATTCGCACGAAAAATGCTAAATGTAAGAAATTAGTGTCATTTTAATCTTCATTTCGAATTTCCTTAGTTTTCTCCAACAATATTACAACGTTTCCTATTCATTGTCGAAAGTATTCCACGAGGAGGGAAGAGGGAAACATTCAAAAAGCCAACGAAACTTGCACTTGGCGGTCTGGTAAATACTAATGCACACGGTAATTTGGTGCAGCTTTTTACAAAATATTACACCGTTAAAACCTGAAAGAACACATTCTTATGTGTACATAATGATATCAAAAGGACGGATTTTGCGTTCGGCCTGAAAATGTGACCGCTGCTCTCTTGCTATATCAGTGTCGTAAGAAAGACTGGTTAATCACAACGAAAATTAAATCTCAACAATTAAATATTGATCCATTGTTGTTGCCTGTCGAGCGGAAAGTGAACAAATGTTCGCAAGATGTCATAAACGACACGCACGTCCGTCGTTGCCTCAAGTCAAAACGGGACATCTTATTGATATATTCCTTCCTCCGCCTGTTTCTATCTAGCATTGTTGTCTTTCTTTTCAGTACAAAAAGGGAATAAGAGTGGAGTCAATAGTAGTTTTATCTGTGGATTTTCCAGGTTTAAAGAAAGTCGGTTCAACCGAAAAACAAGTTTAGGCATAAATTATTTTAAAAAAACAACGTGCGAATAATTGTTTACATAAAAGCGATATTTTAGAGAAAATAATATTTATTACACCCGTTCTTGTGTTGCGTCCAACAAACATGGTAACCCTGAAAATCTTCGCTCAGAGGCCGGCTAAAGTGGCTAAGGCTATCATTTAATTTCATCAGCCTCTCCACGCAAATTCCGCGATAAAGCACAAAACTATGTCAAGACCGCTGCCTTTCACATCCTTTCCAATTCATAATTCATTCGCTGATCACATAATTCGATGTTATGTAGGCAGTGCCGTTACATAAACCATAACAAACTCTCAAGTACAGAAGTAGGATGGGTCTCGGCGGGGCAGTGCTCCCACCGCCTCGTCATTTTCTCATCGAAAAATATGTAACTGGATAAAACAAAGATTTCATTAAGAAATGTAATGTTTATTTGATATTTCTTTTCACATTCGATGAAATCTTACTCCTTATGTGGTGTTATGCAAGAATAGACATTTAATGCTGATTAGTCCTATTCTTCGCTACAGAATTTAAGGCTCTATGCAGTAAGCTCTGTACTGTTGCTTAGCTGTCTAGAATGTGCTTGCATGTGTGTGCTCTAAAGAAAGACACGAAGAAAAGAAAGAGAAAAAGTAGAATGCCACAGCGCGGGAAGGTATATAATGGCGTGCATCTGCTGCAGCACGTGCGACCGGCAGGTGAGTGCACAGGGAGACATCTGGTGCCAAATCACTGTAAGAAGGGCGCAAGTGCGCCACAGTTGTAATCGGGTTTAGAGGCAATTTCTCATTATAGTGCAAGTCGCTATACGTTAACAGATAATGAAACTTGAGGTCTATTAGACTACTGAGCTACAACCTCACGTTATGAATCGCAAGGGTAGTGTAGTGCTAAAGAATGACTGTGAAAATTAATTATATGGGACGCGAAAGAAAGAAAGAAAAAAAAAGCGACCGTCGTGTATCTTCAGGCAGTATCCCTATATTCGATTGGGGATTGAAAAAACCACGTAGAACTTCAGTCGGGTTACCTGGCTTACAGATCGAGATATGAATGTGGCGCAAGCACTCCGACAAAAATGCTGACTAACCACCTGTTGGCAGTAGTAGATGGTTTAAATCTACTTCGCACATAAGCACAGCATAATAAAAAGGATTTGCGGATAATACTCTGAATTCGATGTCATTTGTTCGCTTCAAGCTCTGGCCGCTTCAGCCGAAGGGACTAACTATAACGCTTGTTGTATGCATCTAAAACGCGATCTCTTGCTTGCAGGGAGAAAAAAAAAGTGTTCGAAAATAAATACTAGTAATAGACTGCGTTTGAAATGTGATGGCACACGCGCAGAAATCAGATTTCGTCTTTCGGTGAAACGGACGAGTCCATTTCAATCGGCAGGGGCGTCAGTCCAGTCGACTACTAGCAGCTGAGGTGTGCGCATCAGCGGTAGTAATGCTGGATACACCATGTTCCGAGGAAGTGTGAAGAGTACTGGCTACCCACTCCATTCACCAATTTCCCCTTCACTTCCTCTCCCGTGCGTCACCGTGTGCCATCACATTTCAACTGGACTCTAACACAAATCAAGACGCCCTGTTGAATATTCTCCCATTTCTCTGGTACAGTACATAACGCCCAAGTTGCATCACAAATGTTTACACTGTTACAGAATTTCTGATTCAACACGTTTGTAGAATGCAAGGTGTAGTATTACAATGCGTATACTGTGTATAGTCTATCCACCAATTTCATATAATCCATATGGTTCGTTGTGGATTATAATAGATCTAAATATATACCAACTTTGTATTATGACAGGGAGCACCTAAGATATTAACCATTACACGAAATCGTTTCACCTGTACTGCACAGAGTAACAGTTTATTGTATGCTTTATTATAATTCTTTAAGACACCCTGATGATGACCGTAAGTACGACCGCAACATGTTGGTGATAAGCAATATGTAATAAAAAGCATTTTACCGAAGTGAATTCGTTGGTTTTCTACATACTACAACTTAATGCACGGGTATGGAAAATATTAAAAAAAAAAGTGACTATTTGCTTCATCATGTCCGTCTGTCTGTCTGTCTGTCCGCATGGAACAATTCGGCTTCCACTGGACGGGTACTCATGAAAATTGGTTTGAGTACTTTTCGAAAATCTGTCGAGAAAATTTATATTTCATTAAAATCGGACAATAACAAGTACTTTACATGAACACCTACGTAAATTTTTGACTATATCGCGCTCAGTTGTTCTTAGCATGAGAAACGTTGCAGACAAAGTTGTAGAGAAAATCAAACACACTGTGCCTTCAACAACTTTTTTTTAAAGTAAAAATCGTGCCGTTTGTGAGATAAAGTGGAAAAAATATTGTAGAGACGGGCAGGCCACAGATGACAATATGACGCATGCGCATTGCATACTGGACACCTAAGGCCACAAACACACCCTCAGGATACGTAATACTTATTGCTTTTCCACTGCAAGAATTGTTGCACGAACGCGCCTCAGTGCTACGTTACACGTACGTTGCCTGTTTTATTTAGAATGAGGACGGCCTGTACTCTTTTTTATAAGGAAAGAACTGAAATGTCAGTCCCTCGAATCCTTAATTTAATTTATGTAAACAATCGGACTGAAACTATAGCGAGGAGATCTTCTGACTTTCAGCTATCATCTTTTCGGAAAAGCACACTCTGGGGAACAAGATCGAAAATGTGGAGCGCCAAGTTTTAAACGGCATTTTTCGCATTTTGTTACACGTAAGCTTATTTACGTCGGTCCATTTTTAAACAAAACACGAAATTAAGAACTGTAAAAAAAGAACAAAATTCATATTTCAATTTTATGTTTATGGTTCCGTGCATCGCTGATCTATATTAATAATTGTCCAACGAGATGCAACACAAATTACTCTGCAAGTTCACTGTACATGTTTGGGGTGTCAACCACACCCATCATCAGGAGTACACAAAACTGTAACTACAGCCTCCGGTACTGGTCATATTTTTTGTGCAGCTACCTCCCTCCAACGTGGCCAAACTCTTGGCCA
>Ga0123357_10009289_pt1 | contig 12393 bp, 10 predicted proteins | sample TergutEmb28metaG_FD_89873 | JGI IMG/M metagenome (GOLD analysis project Ga0123357, IMG submission 89873) | Embiratermes neotenicus P4 segment gut microbial communities from Petit-Saut dam, French Guiana - Emb289 P4 | ecosystem: Host-associated > Arthropoda: Insects > Digestive system > Gut ... | reverse complement strand
TGGGTGTGTGGGGGTTTGTGTGTGGTGTGTGTGTGGGTGTGTGTGTTTGTGCGTGTGTGGGTGTGTGTGTGTGTGGGTGTGTGTGTGTGGGTGTGTGTGTGAGTGTGGGTGTGTGTGTGTGGGTGTGTGTGTGTGTGGGGTGTGTGTGTGTGTGGGTGTGTGGGTGTGTGTGTGTGTGGGTGTGTGTGTGTGGGGTGTGTGTGTGTGTGTGTGTCATTGGAGTGTGATCTAGAAACTTCGACAGGGCGGCCTAGGCCAGATTCGGGCTGTTGCACCACAGGAAGAAAAATTTCACATAGCTTGGTGTTTTGTTTTATGGAATGAGTGAAACATCTCTTTTACTGTCTCTGACACGTTTGCAGTAGTGATCCCTATGACTGGAACAGCCACATAACCTCCAGCCTACTGGTGTTCGTAACTAGTATCAACGTTCTGTCTCGTCCATTTTTAAGTTTGGCACGAGACACAGGATCATCAGCACTGCACTATCAGGCCTACATGTGATGCGTCAGTGTAATGCGGTACTAAATTTCTGAAAAATCTAGCTGAACATGGAAAGTGCATGGGACTGTGGCGTTTCTCCACAACGAATGGAACTCACTAGCAGTTGGCTTTATTCTGTATCGCGACGTGAGGTATCCTAGATGACACGACAAAGTGATCGTGTTTCGGTCATTGAATGAATACAATAAAGGATTCATAGTATGTGTGTATGTCAGCATAATTGTCATGTGAAACTTGAAAAGGACAACTGAGTAGCCTGTTGTGTAGTGGTTTGCTTTTCAATGACAAATAAGAAATACGAACTGCAGACTAGCAGATGAGAAATGTCTCCACGTGCAGGTATGTTGAAGAGTCACGTTTTTTTATTTGACAATGTTTAGACAGACAGATTACTACCAACGTTTGGGAGGTGCGAATTTCCCTTGTTTACAGGACAAATATTCCATAAAACTGTGGACCGCTTGACCGTTCACTTGAAGGCAATACACTCCTTCCAGACTGCGATAACCATATGCCAAACTACAGGGCATGACATCACGAAAGACTTGCATCTTCGACGACACCGCTGTGAGAATTTCGGATCTCGAAATTAATGTGTTCTTGTCATGAAGTACATGACAGTGACAGGAACGGAATGTGGGGCGGTATGGTATGACCTGTGACTTAAAGTGTCCTGTTGTAAAAGTTTTTCGATGCTGTCTTATATAAAAAGTTCAAGAGCAGTTCTGTGATGTGTGATATCTGTATAGTGATGGGCGTTGCATCATTTTATTCCTTTGCACGATAAATGCGTATTATGTCAAATGACGTGTAAAAAATTGCAAAGAATTCGTCGAAAATATATCTACATTGATAAAAGTAGAGCTCTTTTACTGTTTCTGTACTGGTAAAGTTCTTCCTAGAACAGGCCACGTAGACTCAGAGGGGGAGTAGAGGTATAGCTCTACCCTTTCTTTAACCTCGGCGCTAGATGGGAGTGGGTGGTCAACACCACGCCCCGGCCGCTTTGCCTCCGGGAAAAGACCCACTACTCGTTTTATAGAAGGCTGGGTGGTCCCCAGGGCCGGTCTGGACGGGCGCCGAAAATCTCGCCCCTACCGGGATTCGATCCCTGGACCGTCCAGCACGTAGCGAGTCACTATACCTACCGAGCTATCCTGGCCTTTCTCTATTGGTACACACAGGGTGCATACAGTATCATGTTGATAATAGTTTATAATTGGCTCTTAGCTCTGTGTAACAACGCTATACATACAGGTTCATTATGGCGTAATATACGTATTTATAGCGTCTGATAACGCGTGTTCAAGTTTAACACGCCAAGAATGTATAAGATTAGATATATTCCTCCGAGAATTTTTCCTCTCTTCATGAATATTATCTTCGTAAAAGTGTGATTTTTTAGGGTTTGTCAAGTTTAATTGCAAAATTCCACAGAAAATATCGTTGCCTACCTCACACATTCAAAATGCGGCCATACAGTCGTTATTGATGATGAAGATAAAAAGCCAAAAATTTGGTGTGTGATGGCCGCGAAACGTATCTCGCACATCGGAGATGTGAGAAACGTGTGAAGGACTTTAGTCGGAAATCGTGAAGGAAATGAAACTCTTAGAGGACCTAGGAGTAGATGTAAAGGATATTCACTTAGTATTATATTTATTTCTCCTTTATAAGTTGCTCTTTATAAGTTGCTCAACATGTTTCGGGTCACCTTGTGCCCATCTTCAGGAGCTGACGACTTAGTGGTATTTTTTCACGTGAAGTGTAGTGCCGTGTCTGTGTAGGCAGTCAGATCCGGTTGGCTGGTTGTGTGTACGTAGCACAACTCTGTTGTGCTACGTACTTCCCAATGGACACACAACCAGCTAACCGGATCTGACTGCCTACACAGCCACGGCACTAAACCACACGTAAAAAATACAACTAAGTCTTCTGCTCCTGAAGATGGGCACAAGGTAGCCCGAAACATGTTGAGCAACTTATAAAGAGCAACTTTTAAAGGAGAAATAAATATAATACTAAGTGACATCTAGTTGGTCTCTTATTCCACATTGAACTACGATGCACGGTCAGCCACACATCAAACGTAAAGGATATTATTTAAATGGATCTTAGATAAAGAGGGTGCGGCGTGGAATGACTCAGGTTTTGAGTTGAGGTGCTTTTGCAAATGATGGTGGACAGGAGTAATTATAGAGTAGCTGAGCAACTATTGGCGTATGCACCCAGGAGGTCGTTAATGTTGTGTCAGCTGCGTTGAAATTTTATTGACAGAAAAATTAGGTGAAAGTTTATCAGTTAATTATTTAATAATAACCTCCGTATTTAGTGTTAAAGGTACAGGTTTAAATTTCACTCTATAATCTGCCATGAAGTCCCAGAAGTTATAGTCATCTTCTTCCTGTAACCTCGCCGCTAGAAGGGTGTAAATGTTCAACGCCACGCCCCGGCCGCTTTACGCCTGGGAAGGAGACCCCCCTACCCACTGTACTGAAGGCTAGTTGGGCTCTAAGGTCGGTCTGGAAAGGGGCGGAAAATCTCATCCCCACCGGGATTTGATTCCCAGACCGTTCAACCCGTAGCGAGTCGCCATACCGCCTTTGCTATTCTTGCCCATCCACGTTTGATGTTGCGAATGTTAAACTTCCGAGCAGAAAAGTCGTGGAAATGCGCCGTATAATTCTTTTCAGAATCTTAAATGTCATATTTGAGGTTCTTACAGAAGTGCTGACGAATGCTACGTACGTGCGTCACCCGATTTATGGTCGTACCGTGCACACTGACGTAACATAGGTACCAGCGTCTTGAGGACTTTGCTGTCTTCTTCTTCTTCTTCGTCTTCTTCTTCTTCTTCTTCTTCTTCTTCTTCTTCTTCGGAGTGGTCCAAGAAGAGTGAACTCTGTCCCGAAGGACTGACCTGAAGATAGAAGTATCATTCTTCTCCGAAACGCTGGTACCCATACTGTACCAAAGCATACGGTGTCCTATCTCAAAAGACGCGATTCTGAAACTTTTGTTTTACCGTATAAATCTTTAATAGATAAATCAACTACAATGGAATGGAACTTCGCTGATGGGCAGGGATTCACAGCCAGCGGCAGCCGCACCACGATGTACGATACCAGAGCTTTGATATGATTTCGGGGTCACTGAAAAAGGAACACGATCCTTCTCCATATATTAGATGCCAAAGCATATTTGACCTCCAAAGAGGTCCTGACCCTGTCTGTTGCTATACAGCAGTGCAGAAAAAACTTCTGTTGCTCAAATACCATTTGAGAATCTCTCAGTCTTGAGAGGGTGGGAAACCAATTACTAACAGTAGATCTTATTTTTTAAAGAAATTTATTTTATATTAAGTGATTCAGGAACTAGAATTTATGTTAATTAGTTATTTATATTAATACAGTGTAGTGTAAAAATTTACTTCACTTTTATGACTTCACGTATTTTTCTGTGGCCTAACATGCCAAATCGGACCTTAGCCTTCTCCATGTTGTGATTTCTAGATTACAGACAATTAGACGCACCCAATAGGACTCCTCTGAACACATGATCTGCCCGTCGCAGAGGCCGCTACGTACACAACACGCAACAAACACAGACAAAGATCCATGTCCTCAGTGGGATTCGAACCTGCAATCCCAGAAATCAAGATGACTTACATTACATATGAAGAATGTAAGAACGTCATTGTTTATTTGTGACTGATAATTATTTAAAAGTTACTAATATCTCCATTTTATAACACTGTGACTGCAACACGCTTACTGATATTATTCCATTTTTAGTATGTACTTAAAATTGTAATAGTAAGGGGCTGGTGGATCTTATCACTCTGTATTTGCCACAGTCCTCCCACTGCAAAGTTTCCAACGTAGGACGTTCAAAAACAATACGCAAGACGCCCGATACAAACTAAGTATTCTTTTGCAAACGTGACTGTACACGCCAGGTCCTAGTTTATATTGACGATGTTAATACGAGGGAGAGTCAAATGAAAACCATAAATATTGCATTAAATTTAATGGTCATATCTAAGGTTTTCATTTGACTCACCCTCGTATATTGGGCGGAAGGGCACATACAGTAAAGAAAGACGCAGAATCTTTGGTAGTTGTTAGTAAGGAGACTGGACTAGAAGTAAATGCTCGTAAGACAAAGTATATGGTAATGTTTCTTTTCAGAATGCAGTAGTCACAGTATAAGTACTGATAGTGTTTCCTTTGAGAGGGTAGAAGACTTCAGATATTTGGGAACAACCTTAATAGATCGAAATTCTATTCGGGAAGAAATTAGGAGCAGGTAAAAGACAGGGAATGTTTGTTATCATTCGGTGCAGAATCCTTTGTCTTCCAGTTTTGCTAACCAAAAATTTAAAGATTAAAATATTCGGAACTATAATTTTGCCTGTTGTTGTTTATGGGTGTGAAACTTGGTCGCTCACATTGAAGGAGGTACGTAGGCTGTGGGTGTTTGAGAATAGGGTGTTCAGGAGAATATTTGGGGCTAAAAGGGAATGGAGAAAACTACATAATGAGGAGCTTAATGATCTGCACTCCTCACCTAGTATTGTTCGGGCGATAAAATCGAGAAGAATGAGATGGGCGGGGCATGTAGCACGTATGGGGAGAGGAGAGGCGTGTACAGGGTTTTGGTGACGAAACCTGAAGGAAAGAGACCACATAGGGGACCAGGCGTAAATGGGAGGAAAATACTAAAAGATATCTTCAGGAAGTGGATTGTGGGGTATGAACTGGATCAAGCTGACTAAGAATAGGGACAGGTGGCGGCTACTTGTGAATGTGGTAATAAACCTTCGGGTTCCGTGAAATGCGGGGAATTTCCTGACTGACTGAGAACCGGAGCTTCTCCGAAAGGACTTTGCTCCATGAAGTAAGCAAATAAGATTGTAAGTAAGGTGTAAATGTGAGAATTCTTGCGAATTTTAACACATGACTAAAAAGTCCCTTATTCCGATGGTAGAGCAGAAGTTACACGAGTTCGAAAATACTAGTGAGCCGCAAATGTGAGTCCGGCGCTGTGGGGTTTCCCATCATTGCTATGCTCCTTAGACCAACTTATGACCCGCGAACGTTCAATAAAAATGCACGTTCTTTGGACTGCGTTTAGTGCCTACGAGTATTATGAACCCGTTTGTTGCGTAACTTAAAGAAGTTCTCGGGTGATTCTTGAAACAGACGAGATAGTATAAAATAAATACATTATAAAATGACTAACTGGATTTTTTTTATGAAGTAACTACGTGTGTTAAATACAGATAACCTATAGAAGTCAACCTTATCGTCATGTTCCTCGTTATGCAGTACAGTGTTTAGCTCAGTCAGCGTAGTGACTAGGCTACGAGCTGGGCAACTGATGAATTGTGATCCAATGTCCGTCAAAGACAAGAGATTTTTCTCTTCTGCAAAACATGTAGACCGCCTCTGGGGCCCACAACAGCCTCCTATTCAATGGGTACTGGGGTTCTTTCTCCGAGGTTAAGATGGCCAGGACTTCAAGCTGATCACTCATCTTCGTTTAATGTCGAGGTTCAAAATGAACGCAACTGTATTTCGACTTTCTTACATGCATTCGTTGTGTGCACAAAGACAAATTTACTTTTTTACCTCTGAATACACTACTTGCTTGCTCAGACGTTTGTTTATGGCTTTAAATACCGTATATTTCCCTGAAATGTATTTTGCGGCCAAGTAACACCTTTGCTTAACTAACATTTAGATTTATCTAATAATGTTCTTGCTTTTAGGCGCATTGCCAAAATTGCGAAAAGCAACTATTGGCTTCATTATGTCTGTCTGTCCGTCCGCATGGAACAACTCTGCTTCCACCGGACGGATTTTAATGAAATTTGTCATTTGAGTATTTTTCGAAAAATCTGTCGAGAAAATTTAAGTTTCATTAAATATGAGAAGATTGTCGGGTACTTTGCATGAAGACCAATATACATTTTTGATCATATCTCGCTCAGTTACTTTTAATATGAGAAATGTTTGTTACAAAATTAGTAGAAAAAATCAAAACCCACATTTTATGTTCAATAACTTTTCTTTTTCCGAAAAGCGTGCCGCTAATGAGACAATGTGGAAATATGCTGCAAACCAGGCAGGCCACAGGTGACAATATGGCGCATGTGTATTGCATGCTTGATACCTAAGGCTACAAATGCATACTCAGAATATATAATACTTATTGCTTTTCCACTGAACAGTGGTTGCACGAGCGCGCCTCATTTTTACATTACACGTATATTGCCTGTCGTATTCACACCTCTGTGCCTTCTCAGCTAGTCACATTAAACCTTGTACATAAGGTTCGTCTAATTAATGGGAATATTTAAACACTCAAATCTGGTTTCACGTAAAACACACTGCGTTCTCATTATAAGGACCATCTGATTAGTCTGCTGGGTGAGTAATTCCTAGTTGTACTAAAGATCATATGAATCACATAAAAGCAATATGTGAGAAAAATGCGGGTTTTCTTTACATTACAGCAGGTGTACGTACACTAATCACTGTAATTTCAGGGATGAATGAATATTACGTAACTATCACTTCAATTTATCAACCAACGAATGCACATATAATTTCACATAAAACACTTTTAAAGCAGTGGCTAGGTGTGCGACGCACACCTAGCCACTGCTCCACAACACATTCCCACACAACATGATATGCTGCCACAACATCTCGTTTGCAAATACGAATTGAATTGTGAATACCGTAATGTAACTTTAGCAAGGAACGAAGCTCCCTGGTGATGATCTGACAAGATCGAAACATGTCGGAGTGTTTTAAAGTGTTTTAAAAGTGTTTTATGTGAAATTATATGTGCATTCGTTGGTTCATAAATTGAAGTGATTCTACGAAAATGCACGGTGCTACAATAAGATTTATAATTACGTAACTACTTAATCGGAAACTTTTCTGGGTTTGTTTTTTATTTCCTCAAGAATCAAATTTTTATCATGATCATTCATTTGAAATCAGGACACTTGAAAGGGCCCATTGACTGTTGTTGTATTGCAACTTTGTCCCTGATTTCGGCTTTTTCGTGTACCATCCAAAACGATCTTCACTCAAGAACTGGAAGGGACGAGAAGAAGGGTAAGCCCCAGGAAAAGATGGAAAGAGGAAGTAGAAAGATATCTTCAAGTGCTGGGAGTGAGAAGATGGAGAGAGTTAGTGGCAGATAGGAAAAAATGGAAGGATATTATTCGACAGGCCAAAGCCCACAGTGGGCTGTAGTGCCAATGGAAGAAGAAGAAGATATATATATATATATATATATATATGTATGTGTGTGTGTGTGTGTATATATCCATGTGAAATTACCACTCTCAACATACACAATACTAGTGAATGGAACAATAGAAATTAGAGTTTATGTATAACTTTTAATTAATTGTCAGCTTAAATAATCATCAGCAAAAAGTTTCGGCTTAAAAAAACATTTTCAGGTTAAATACAGCTCGAGGTAGCGTATATATGTTGCCCTACTTCTAGTTGTATTTAGCCTGAAGATGGGTTTTTAAAAAGCCGAAACGTGTTGCTGATAATTATTCAAACTGATGATTAATTAAAAGTTGTGTAAAGACTGTAATTACCATTGTTTCATTTACTAGTATATTAAAAATAACAAAATGTGGATGCCTCGCTTAAAAACTAAACAATACACACCACATTACTCTGAAATAGAAAGCTCGTTATCGGACTGAATTATTCAGGCTGACTAGGTCTGCTTCTAAATTCTGTAGGTGAAGTTGGCCTTCCTTCCTTTCTTCAGGCTTCCAGAACCTCTTCTGACTCATTGTCTGCATTCTGATATCTACTTTGATGTTGTCTTTATCGCTGCCCTTTGTATAGGCCTAAGTTGTACTCAGTCATATCGGTATTCTGCAGTCATAAATACGTGCTACTTGCAGCGTTTACTTTGTGCCGTCTGACGACCTGTTCAAAGGCAGTGTTTACACGTGAAAATGTTCATTGACCGTCCTGTCTACAGCTTACTCAGGCTGTCGCACTTTTCCCACCAGCCACACCTTTTCATTCCTCTGCAGCTTTCTAACTATTCTGTTGACATGAATGTTGATTAATGATGTCTGCGTTATAATATTATGTAATGACAATCGCTTAGTGTTGGTTGACATAAGCCAAGATGGAGACTTGTAGAAAATACAACAGGCAAAGAGGGGAAGCCTCGAGCGACGTCACCTTCACTGTACGTAGCATATATGTCTGTTACGTCCGTCTATAACTGTACAAATTGAACTTTAATTGATGATTTATTTTCTTGTATTAAACCACACAAATACACAGGTGATATACTTTTTTATATAGTTTTATTAACAGTCCGACGTATTTCGGTGTTATAGCACAATCCTCAAGGAACTGATGGGTATGTGTTGCGTCTATATTACGAAATGTAAACATGGGCCTCACTGCTAAAAATTCATCGCAGAATGTTCTAAAAATATTTTCCACCAGATCACATGCTAGAAGACAGGAACTGAAATAGATCAGTAACATAAGAGGACTTGCAGACTTAGTGGCTTGCAGCAAGAAGCAAGGAACACAACACGCCTGCCTAATTATAACATCTGTGCGCATAAATGAACTCGCAGGCTGTGGAATGGAATTTCATGAAATTTGGTACTGGGGGGAGTCCTAACTGAAATTTTTGAAGCCATTTAATTTGTAATTTAACTGCAGCAATTTTAGTGACTTTCTTACATGAACTTGTACAGTGTTTCTCTGCGCAAACTAAAAAACACGCTTAATGTTTATTGGAGCAAGAAATATTTCTGATTTTGTGTGGGATATAGTCTTCATATTGAGGATGTTTCGAGTTTTTACATCCTGGACTCTTCTCAGCTAAGTCGCACGGTTTAAGCCATAGGAGTCACTTTTATGTAATTCACAATTTTTGATATTTTGTATAATGTTATTACTGTAGTAATCGTACTTCATAGTAGGTTGTTACATTTCTTCGAAGAAAATGTTATTTATATGTCTGCATCATTCTTGTGTGTGTATCAAACTGATTTATAAACCTCGACGACGTACGATTAATATTTTAAACAATTTCTGGGTATCTGCATAATCTACCTACACAAGAAATTTTATACATGCATGTATAAACAATAAACACTACATATTTTGATGGTATATTTATGTTTTCTTTAATTATGCAGGACGCAAGTCGCCATAAGACGAAAATCTTTAAGTGCATACGTAAAGGACACGAAGAATAAGCCATTGCATTTTTACGTCACACCATAGTTGTTCGCGTATGTGTAGCGCCGAATTACGTTCTGATATTTAGAAAGCATTAAATGCCGATCCCAGTGGCCGCGCAGTCTAAGGCATGGGTCTGCTGCCACTCGTTTGCTTAGATTGCGGGTTCGAATCCTGCCGGGGTGTGGATGTCTGTGTCTTTTGAGAGTCGTGTGTTATCAGAATTCTCTGCGTCGGACTGATCACTCGTCCAGAGGAATCCTACCAACTGTGGTGTCTCTGAGTGTGATCGTGAAGCCTCAATAATCGAGAGACCCTAGTCCATTAGGGACTCTTGCTCCAAAGGGAATGAATATTAAATAATATGTTTTCAGATATTTGCCCTATTTTTCCGGCCTAGAAGTTAATTTGTGAGGCGATATATTATGTTGTAATCGTCGATCTTCTCTTTTGCCCCTCAGGTCGGCAGTGTTTCTTTCACTTATCTCGAAATTAGCTTTATGTTATTATTAATGTACATTATGTAGGTGTTCATGTAAAGGGACTTAACTTTTGTTCGACTTTAACCCTAATGTAATTTGATCGTTAAATGTTAGTAAAACTCGTCAATGTAATATTTAAGAAAATTCGTCCGGTGGAAGACAAGTTGTTACGTGAGGGTTGACAGACAGACACGATAATACCAACAGTCGCTTTTAGCATTTATTTTTGCAAAAGTGCATAAGACAAATATAGAAGAGTTAATTATTTTCCAGTTACGAACATAATTTATGTTTCTGGACAAAACGTAATGCCCCTATAGACGAAGTGGTGACGCCTGGTGTGTGGTGTCTTGATTATTGGTGGTGGTGGTGGTAGTAGTTGTCTTTTTAATGACAAGATAAACGTAAAATTGTCCCTATGCACGTTGTGAAAGCTTATGGGGTCGTGGAAGTATAATTCCCCTCATTCTTATCCTCTACAGTAGATGCAGGTGAGTGGTGTGCTTCACGCTCCGCCCACTTTAGTACCAGCGAAAAAGCCCCGTTCCCAATTGAAGAGAAGGCTCTTTGGACCCCAGAGCCTCTCTGTACAGTAGGAGGGGAGAAACATATCTTGTTCCGGCCGGCAATCGAACCACGATCCGTCGGTCGTAAAATCCGTAACGTAGTCAGTCACTCCAAACCCACACGTGCACCTGTCTTGTCTCCCGTTACGTGTCAATGTCCCGTCTATCTTATCCTCCTGCATTGGATCACCCGGACATTAGCCAATTTGGCGACGGGTACAAATCATACAGCCCGTCATTATGCAGAACTACGTTAGTCATATTCTTAGTAGTAGTAGTAGTAGTAGTAGTAGTAGTAGTAGTAGTACTAACACTACTGCTAATAATGATAATAATAGTAAATAACTTCAAACAACAACCATGAGAATTACAGCAAATATTACTACTACTACTACTAATAATAATAATAATAATAATAATACCATAATACGTTGTGGTGTTACACATCAAGTTGATCCAGTGGCTAACGCCTCTGATTCACACTCTGAAGTGCCAAGTTTGAATAACGGCCTTGAACCAGGATATTCTTAGGTTTGTCGAGTTTTTCTTCAGCTCGTCTAAGCAAATTCGGGCTGGGTACCCTCAATTTGACCAAAACGTCTTCCTAACTTATCATTTTCAGTTATAGACTCTCGTTCTCATCGACGCTGTTTACTGCGGTTCTTATATTGTCCTTAAATGGACTGCAAATTAATGATATTTAAATGGCCTCATCGAAGAATTCGCTATACACTAATTGTGACAGAAAGACGATGTTCTGCAACGTCTACCGGTAAATATCGGAGTTTGGTTGCAGAGAGGTAGAAAAGAAGCATGTTACCAGTACAGGTATAATGTTGTTTCTGTTACGGCAATACTACCGTCTGATGGTGTAATCTGCGCATTCTTCACGCAATACCGCGCGGGACTTGATGAAAAAGGTAGTTCGACAAGATAACAGTGAAGTGGTGTCTTTAGAACCTCTCCCCTTCTCAGTGAACATGTTGCCGGTCACGTATGTGCCTACACCGGATTTGAAACCGGAGATTTGCAGGCTGTGCAAACAACCCAAGAAAAGCCGTAAGTAATTTCACACGTTACATAGTTTGGGGATTGTTATTTTATGATGTTTGCAGATTGTTATTTTATGGTGTTTGCAGAGTGTTATTTATGGTATTTGCAGATTGTTATTTTATGGTGTTTGCAGAGTGTTATTTATGGTATTTGCAGATTGTTATTTTATGGTGTTTGCAGATTGCTGCGTGGGTGTAAATCGAACTTCAAAGTCGCATGTACAAACATAAACCCTTCTATTTCTCGGCGCAGAATTTGGTGCTTAGCCTGTAAGTTGTTAAAATTTGTACCATCTTTACAAAATGTTTTAAAACTTTTTAACTCTCGTGGTAACTTAATATCGACTTATTATATCATATGCGGAAACACGCCAAAATTAATACTGTCTGGCAGTGGCGTACCGAGGGGGGGGGGGGGGGGTTGGGTTTTAAACCCCCCCCCCCCCCCCACACGCGCGACCCCCCCCAAACCCCCCCCCCCCACCCCCCCCTTGAAAAAACTTTAAATCTGTTGTTTTTGAGCACC
>Ga0123357_10009288_pt1 | contig 12394 bp, 4 predicted proteins | sample TergutEmb28metaG_FD_89873 | JGI IMG/M metagenome (GOLD analysis project Ga0123357, IMG submission 89873) | Embiratermes neotenicus P4 segment gut microbial communities from Petit-Saut dam, French Guiana - Emb289 P4 | ecosystem: Host-associated > Arthropoda: Insects > Digestive system > Gut ... | reverse complement strand
CCTCCCCCTCTAAACGCTCTAAAGCGTTTCTGGTATAGTACGTAAATTTAAATGTCCCGTGAAAAAACTCGGCTCTTCTGCCCAGGCACTAGCGATTTAAATGGAACGGGGAAAGGGTTAAGAACAGAATACATATTCTATCTTGCATGAAAACACCACTGACACATGACTATTGACAGCAACAGGGAATGTTGTCAATTGCCATTGTTTGAAAACAAGTTGTTAGAATAACCAGTTCTCCTTAAACTGAAGCATACCTTCCAATTACATTATTCCATCTGTGCAATGGGGGGGGGGGCATAAGTCAAGAAACACATTCAACTACTTCTGCTGATGACAGATATAATTATTTTAATTTTAGTGAATAAAATTTAAGGGATGTAGACCATTATTGAAAAGCAATGTGTTTGGGTATGGCTGGTAGGTATCTCACACTGCAGTGACTGCAAGTCAGTGTTGCTGTGGTAGGGAAGAAGGCCATGCCAGTAAAAGGTGGTTTGAAAACTGTCTTTTAAGTCCAAGACTCTAGCATTCATCATCATCCTTGTCCTTCATGATGGCCCAGCGCATTCTGTAGGATCTTGAGCTGAATATCCAAGTAGAGCATCTCACTCCTTCAGCCACTCAACCTCAGAATCACACAACATTAATGGGCTACTACATTAGCTGCACCTTCCACATTATATTAGATGGAAGTGAGATCTTTGTTAGTGTCAGTGTATGCTGGAAATTGTACAGCAAAGCTGACTCCCAAAAATTAACACAATGAAGAATCAACAATGTTCTGTGTATCAATTTGTGATCCTTACAGGGTTGAAAGTGAATGATAAAAGGCAGATATTGATGAAATGAAAATAAACATATGAGTAATGCTTGTTATTTGGATACTTCTCTTTGGTACAGTTTTGAATTATAAATTAAGATCAACATATACACAGGACCCTGTCTAAACTCCTCTCAGCTATCCTGATCTGCAGATGGTCTCAGCATTCATCTGCAGGGAAAATGAAAGATGAAAGCCACTGCATACACAAGATGGTTGAGCTAGAAAGTGCTTCAGATTATATTACTACTACTAGTTACTATAAAGATTACAATGGCTTGGTTGGTAGCACAGTGCGCCACAAGACCCTGTTCATCATTTGGATAACTACAGAAAGAAGAGCCAGGAGAATATTGGGAATTGGCAACAAAAAATTTGTAAATTTTCAGCAGCATGTTACTGAAAGAAAGATAAATATCACTCTTGACTCCTCCAGCTGCCCTTGTTCTGCTACTGTCTGTTGGAGCACCAGATTTTCTGCAGTCAGACATGAATAATAATTGGTGGCTTTATACTAACTGGCATAAGAAGTGCTGAAATACTGAGAAATGAAATGCAAGTCCTGCAGGATCACTGTGCTACAAAGGAAACAACACTGGAACTGCATCCCTCTACATCAATACTGACAATGTCTCTACTACTACATGTATATGACATATCTACTAACAATAAGCACAGTATTTCACAGCCAGTTATTTCACAAGTTTGTCACATTCTTTGGTTTCAATCGTCCATGCTGCTGCAGTGGCTACAGTCCGATCTGTGTATCAAAATTATACTAAAGGAGAATATCAAAACTTTTAAATTGATATAAAATTTAGTAAAAATGACATTACTGTGATTTCTGTAACACACTAGTGGATTTCTTTATAGAGCAGCTACACTCTGGCTTGTTAACACCTATAATAATGAAGATATGTCCAGCTAAATATAAAATGCACACTGCCATGTTACACTGGTAAGCACAAGGGTATTTTGGGAAATTCTAATACAGAATAAGAAGTGTCAACTGCATTCAGTGATGTCTGTCCCATCACAGTGATTTTATCAGCTGGTCCGTGCGGATGTGGTGATTTTTTTTCTTGCAAAATGTGGAAAGATATCCTCATATTATTTGTAAACTCTTAAAGGCGTTATGGTCCCTTTGGCACTGAAGACCTGTTCCAGCCATCTTGTTTTGGGCAAATGCCATCTCTTCTTCTATCTGATAAATATTCCACACTTTTTAAAGTTATGCAGTGATCTGGCTGTTATTCTAAACCACACACTCTCAATTACTGTCAGGACAATATAATTTTTGCTGTTAATACTTATGACTTCTGTATGAGTAACTGTTAAGTTCCATTTGTCTTTACATAGGTAAAATAAAGAGGGAGGTCAACAGTATCACAGATGTTGTCATAATTCTTACCCCTAGCTACAGACATGCTGGCTGTGGCTTCTGTCCTGCCCCACATGTGATCAGACTAGTCACGGGAATAAATGGGTGGTCATGCTTCCAAATCATTAAATTCACTTTGGTGTTATTCTGCTGTAGTTGAGAGATAAAGTCAAAGAGCCACTGCTCTTACCCGTTTACAGAATCGCAGTTCTGTCTGGTTTCTATCTTGTCTTTCTCTCAAAAAGAAAAGTTAGTGTGAGACACTGGAAACAGCCATGTAAAACATCAATTAAAAGGTTATTTTTGGGATCCCTAGGACTGAACAAAATGTCTAATAGTGTGTCACCCACTTATTTCCATCAATGTTACATGTAGTAAACCTTACATTGCTGGTCTCTGGACACTAAACATGAAGCAAAAACAAACAAAATTGTTATTGTTTTAATAAACAGATTAGGTGAGACCTACTTAAAAAAAGGCTGCTTTCACTGGAAACGTGCCTCAAAACATAAGGTCCACTTAACATATGTTTGTTCACAAGAAACCTTGCGCTCGGCTGCAATAACTGATCTTGCATCATCAAATCAAAAATATTTTCAGTGGCCAGTGTTGTTAATTTCATTTTAACAAAAGCTCCATACTTTTAGTAAACATTGTATCAAATACATTTTTCATATTCTACCTCAAACTGTACTGCTGTTTACAATAATGGCATTGGAATGCTGCATCACAAAATATGGTTAGATGACCTCAAACTGCATAAATATGACACAGTTCCTTGGAATTCAATGGGGGGGATGGTTGGACAGCGCGCACACACATGTAGCATGCACAGCTCAAAGACAATAACAAAAGATGTATAATATACAAACTGGTCATATCACCAACAGCTTCTGTCTAAAATATGTTTTGATTTGGTGAAGAAGTAGGTACTCTTTAAAATGCATGTAAGCTTTCAAATAAACTGGCAGAGTGGCACACTTTGTTTCTTCATTCTGGCAGGCCAGCATATTATTTCTTCATTTCTAGCCCTATAACTACAAGTGAGATTGTATGAAACTACAGTTACTGTTGTACCTTGCAGTTTGGTTCTGCTCTAACCATGTATCACAATGAGCAACCTGTCACGAATATAAGTTCTCAACTTGATTGATCTTTTACTGACCATACATTAAAATACTGAAGTAACAGATCAACTTCAAGTGACATTGGAAAGGTCAATGTTTGTCATTTCAACATGTCACATGGCTTTCTGATGTTCCTGTTGCTGTTTGATGAATGCACTGAGTCGGTTCAGAAGGAACTGCTTGTCGTGACCCTCCAGCACTAGCTGGTTTTTCAGGACCATAACCATCTGCTTATTGGCTGCCGAAACAGCATAGAAGTAGTACAAACAAAGGACCAATACAATGAAAACTGGTATTGCAAAGCCTGCTGTCCCAAAGAAGAACAGAATGGATTTGATCCATGCTGGCAGTTGTTCAAATGAGTCTACCACTACAGCCCATGTGGTTGACAACCCCTGGAATGGTCCACAGGACTTGGAAGGTGGGATTTCAGCAATGGCAAAAGCTACTGGCAGCACTGCAACAATAAAGGAAATGAGCAGCACCATCATGAAAAGGGATTTGGAGCGTGATGCACGGTAAACAACAGATGAGGGTCTACTGTTCACCAGGCAGGCAAACTTCTTTATGTGAAACAGCAGGAAACACTCCAACATGGCCATAAGTGGTAAAACTGGGGCATAGAAACTGCCAAGCCAGCACAGAGTCTGGCTATATACCACATCCAAAACATGCTTTGGCAGGTCAAATTCCTGCTCGCCAACAAGCTTCGCAACTTTGCTCTTTGAATACTTTGCAATCAGCATTCGAGGCCAATTGAGTGTGAATGTGATGAGAATGTGGGTGACAAAATCCAAGATAACTAACTTGTAAACCTGCTGGCCAACGAATGTTTCCCAGCATACTGGGCGGTCCTCGCAGCAGCCTTCTGGCTTTTCACAGATGATGATGTTCTTCAGCGAGTACATCAGCATGATGAGAGATGCAAGGCGCAGCAGAACTGTCCGTAGCAGTGTGAGCCGCACTACGAATAGTGGGCTGTACCTTTCAAATGACACCAGGTATGCAAACAAGTTCGGCACCAGCAGGTTCAGGCCCACTATTGTGATGGATGGGAGGAATTCCAGAACAAATCTGTACAGATATTCTAGATCTGTCTTTGGATTCTGGAGGTAATCCCTTTTCAGTTCCTCCTGAGAGAAATAAAACGCGTAGTAGATGAGGGCAAGTGCCCCAGATAATACCACCAGACAAATCAAGTTAATGATACAGCGTGTGATTACCAGTTTTATCATCTCATCCCGGGAACGATTCTGGCGCTCTTCCTCCAACCTTTCAGCCCCTAGACAGACTTTCATCTCATTGTACAGTGCCTTATGCTTCATTCTAGCAGACTTCTCATTGTGTATGCAGTAGTCCCAACCTCCAAACACTAAGTTGCAGTACTGGTAGAACTGACCCTCCCATTCCATAAGGCGCTCTTTGAAGCCTTGTGCCGCAGACTTTACTATCACTGCTAGACAACCAAGGAGGTAAACTACCGAAATTGCAACGTATGCAAGAGGCAAGTTGTAGAGGTGTGTGTCTCCACCTGCACTTACAAGCTTTTCTGGGTAAAAACCATAGAATAAAATAGTTCGTTCCATACTCCCAGTGCCCTGCACCCAGTGTAGGAAACTAGAATCTGCTGATGAGTCTGAAAAGTTCCTTGAGCACTCATCGTCTGTACTGTTTCCAGACAGTTCCTGTGGCACCATAACTAATGTTGGAATGATGATGAACAAGAGTATAAACAGGAAGATAAACAGATTAAGAAACATGAGCCATTTTATGAACAGGAAATATGCTACAATGCCGGTCCCAAAGGTACCCTCAATCTTCTTCAAACTGTGGTGCCACAGCTCCAATTTCGAGTTTGTTTCTTTCCAGCGACTCTTCATTTGCTGCCAGACTTTTCTGCGTTGCCACTTGAACTGCTCCAAACCCTGCAGGCGCAGCTTTGTGGCAGTCTGAAATGAATTAACTAAGTCAGTCACATGTTTCTGGATGATGCAACACAACACAACTAGAATGTGACCAACCTGCAACTTGGCCTTCATTTCCTTCTTCTGCAGCATGCTGACAGGCATAGCCTTGATCTGCTGAATCTCTTCCCATGTCCGCTCCTCATTTGACAAGTTTTCTGCAAGAAGTGTAAAGTCTGGTGTTACGGTACAGTAGCACACTGACATTCAGACCTTCACAGCTAAAGATTAAAATATATAAACCAATCATTCTGCCCAATGTTTTACGTGGGTATGAAATTTGATTTCAGACTGAAGGTATCTGAGAACAGTGTTTATATGAACACTGTCACTAAAGAGAGATGAACAAACCAAGGACTGAAGTAAATTACATGAGGTGATTCACAATTTATTATTTTAACCTAATAGTGTCAGTATAATTAAATGAAGGAGATAGATGAACATGCACCACACATGGTATAAAATCTCATTTTGGGAAACTCTGAGTACATACAACATAACATTCAACTATTCTAAGAAAATGGGTTGTGTAGATGTGAATTATCGCTGGACAGGGCCAAATAACCATCTTCTGCAAAACACAAGGAACTTTCATGTCCAATAAGGACATTTCTTGGCCCAGAAAGCCCCTGTACCATGGAGTTACCTATAAACCTATATATGCTTCACATTTTCTGTCCCTCATGCTGTGTGTCTAGAAAACTAATAATTACAGCAAAGTAAGTGAAAGTAAAAAAAAAAGTTACCTTTACTATCAAATGCTTTATTGCCCAACTAATGCGCTCAAATATATAAAACTGTTAAATTGTTAAAAAAGCCACTCCAACATATTTTGGTTCACGCAGGAACCATCATCAGGGAGCTACAACCAGTGCAAAGCTAAAATTAAAAGTCTTGTTCAACAGTATGTGTCGGTGCAGATGTTGTCAGTGTATGGCAGCATATTCTGACCTGGTGTGCGTGTGTATGGTTCACTGTGCAAAGAGACAGTGAACCATACACATGTACACCAGGTCAGAATATGCTGCCATACACTGATGTCTGCACCGACACACACTGTTGAACAAGACTTGTAATTTTGGCTAAGCACTGGTTGTAGCTCCCTGATGATGGTTCCTGCGTGAACCAAAACATGTTGAAGTGGCTTTTATAAGTTTAACTGGTTTTTAACAGTTTAATATATTTCAGTGCATTAGTTGGACAATAAAGCATTTGATATCACTGATGCACGGTGTATCCTTTACTGCTACATTCATGGGGAAAAGTCCAAGTCATTCTGTTCCCAGTTCTTTCCTACAAAAGAAAAGCACTGGAGCCATGGTGACAATGAGGATATTTTCACAGTAACCATGTGAAGGTCACAAGAATTATGTAATTCTAAGAACCCAGAGATTTTATACGCAAGTAACCAACAGGATCAACAAAATTCTTCCTCAAATTGTTGGACACAAGCACGAAATGATATCTTAAAATAGTATAACCTTGAAATCAAAATCTGACTGAAGGTTCTGCACACATATTTCAGTCATGACATCATTAAATTGGGAGCTACGATTCATTAGACATACCTGACAGATCTGGCAACATGGCCACATGTACGTCGTGTGCTGTGGAGGTCCGTCGAGTGGTGCTAGAGTATCGCGAGCGAGTGGATGTGCGACGGCGCAGGGTGGGCTTCACCTCTCCTCGGACACGCTTACTAGTTGCTGTAAATGCAATAGACACCAATATGAAGTGCCCCAGGACATGCCTTTAGCAGACTCGGAACACATGGTTTAGTTTGATGACATTCAATACCAACAGGTTTCAAGCTGTCATCATCATCATCATCCTTCCCAATGTCAAAATCTATGGCCCTGAAATGACTATCAGTCAATAAAATCTCTCCACCTCTTTATAGGTCTTCCTATGCATCCCCATCACGTTATATTTTTTAGAATCCTCTGTGAGGACATTCTTCCAGTGTATTCTGTCCAGTTTCTTCTATGTTACACAGAATCTGGTACTGTTAAAATTCAAAAAAATTTGACCTGCTGTCCTCAAAACACATTTCAGCTTACAGTAATCCTCAGATACAAGTTTCTTTGTAACATCTAGGTTCTCATGGGGATGACTGCAAAGACAAGCAAGACTTCACTATCTTGTTTGTGAGCATGCATATCAAGATTTGAAGTTTATACACACACAAGACCATGAATGCACAGTTATTACACCTTATGTGCATGGTTATAAAACACAATGTGTTGAGGCAAGTAAGGTTACATCACGAAAATCATGGCACTGTACAGTAATTGTACCAATGCATGCATGGACCATATGATGGACAAACCAACATGATTACAAATATAACATGCAACTTTCTGCACATGTCATTGTGTGCAGTGTACAGTGTGCACAAATCAGTTAGTTTTCCTAACAATATAAAGGACAACCTAAATGAAGTTTTACAGAACAATATTAAAATTATTTAATGAATGTTTTCTTTCTTTCTCAGACCATAAAATGATCGCAAATACCGAATGGAGGATATAGAAGGAATGCCTATGGTCCACTTTAATGTACTAATTCCACAATTTCCTTGGATGAAGTGAGGAAAATCACAAAAGCCTCACTAAAGGGTAGATAGTGTCCACTCCTAGACTGAAACACGACCTTAAAGTGAAACAAGTGAGCTAATAACTACTCTGGCAACTGGTAAAAACAATATGGATCTAGTTCCTAATGATGTAAACTGGACAGCAGTTGCCCAAGTATGATTCAGGGGTGGGCACATGATGAAGTATTTCTAAGCTTTGTCCATCACAGAATATTTATTGACCAGCCTCTGTTCAAGGAAATCCCTGTATTTTACAGTTCTCTGGTTAAGACAGAGTTTTATTGGCATAAAATGGTAGGAGCACTGTGTGCTAAAACAAAATATCTGAAATGTTCCAGGAGACAAGACCAATTAAAACCCATAAATAATGAAAACAAAGAAATTGAACAAGTTAGATCATTTCAGTATCTTGGGTCAACTGTAAATACAGACAATACAATAGAAGAGGAAATAAAGGAAAGAATTGCTCTAGGAAATAAAGCCTCCTTTGCAAATAAAAAGATATTTCAAAGCAAGCTTATATCTAAAAACACAAAACTGAAATTATACTTCTCAGTAATTAGACCAGTAGTCACATATACATGTGAAACATGGATATTACAAGAAACAATAACCAACAGACTAATGGTTTTTGAAAGGAAAATATTGAGGAAAATATTTGGCCCAACCTAAGAAAATGGATCCTGGTAAATAAAAACTAATCAGGAATTGGATAAAATAATAAAACATAAGAACATAATAAACTTTGCCAGAGTGCAAAGGCTAGGATGGTACGGTCATATCGAAAGGATGCAAGAAACAAGAATGGTCAAAGCAACACACTCCTGGAAACCCATTTCAAAGAGGCCAACGGGAAGACCAAAGATACACTGGGAGGATGATGTTAAAAAAGATATACAGAGGTTAAAAGTGCCAAATTGGAAGACCTTTGTCCAGGATAGAAGAAGATGGAAGGAAGTGCTTGAGAAGGTCAAAACTGCACTAAAAGTTGTGAAGCCATGCTAAGAAGAAGAAGAAGTACTGTGTGCTACAGAGAACAATTCTGTAGTGGCAAAGCACAGTTCTGCCAGGCTGCAGAATGTGACAGTTTTCTTTGCAGAACATCAACAAAAACATATCCATTTTTATGGCTTGTCATGTCACAATAAATTTCCACTGTCCTTTGTCTTTCCAGTGTGTGTCTTGTATTTGTACCCTGAAAATTCCTACCCTTCATCTACTCTCACTATTTCCTACCAGTTCCTCATGACTTGTACCTTACACGTGAAGGTCAGGACATTCTTTTGCATTTAATTTCCCACCACCCAGCCTCTTCTGCATAGTATAAAATATTACTTCAAGTGGTGCTCATTTTGAAAGTGACATTAGAATGCAGAAAACTGTAAGATCACCTGGCAACTATGATACAACAGATAATCATTACTTGTGGACTTTGCATTTACAAGTATGAGGGTTTAATAATACTGACAATTAATTCAAATTAGAACAGAGTATAAAATCCTGTGTATAAAATATAAAACAGCAACATTATGGCCATTTGTTGGAAATAACTTATGCTCTCTACAAAATGTCAATTTTTCATAAACCAGCACTCATAAATATTCTGATTCTATGTGTAACAGTTACGTTCAAAATAATCTGACAACTGCATGATGATGTCTTAACGTGTGGCAAATCTCAGCTAATGGAAGTTTCATTGTTGTGATTATCAACAAGCAGGCTTTGTCTGCTTCCCTGTAACTGAATGAAACAAAGTGAACTTTATATGCTCTTAGGTTTTCAGGTTCTGTAACTGGCAAACATATCACATTCTTATGAGAGCAACTCTTCCCAGGTAACTGTTCACTAACATACTTGTTTTGAAATTGTAACAAAGAAATCACAGGATGGGGCAAGACACAATTTAAGCAAAGTTGTTTCAAAACCACGAACGTTTTGGGTCAGTTGCTATTTTGATATTCCATGCAACACAGTTCTGTTTTTTAATCAAAGCTTTCTTATGTGATGTCAAGATAAGAATTCAAATAATATCATACTATGGTTCTAAAGTCCCACATCTTGTTGGGGTAAATTTCTGACAGTTCAAGTCATGGTTCTGCACTTCAGCTGGATGTCACCATGACTGACCCAATCACTACCCCATGATTCCAGCTAAGTGTGTATTTGTTAAAGTACATGTCACTAATAAATTAAAATTTACACTTTTTTTTTTACACAGATGTGAGGGGCATTCTGCACCATAACTGACACTTGAACCACCATCTTCCTACTAGTGTGAATCACATTCAATGGTTTCAAACACATGCCATCAAAATGTTATGGAATTATGTAATTTTGTTCCTGTATTTTAACAGGCCTATTCCAAGTTCGGGGTGCCAGGCATTTCACTTAAAAATTTGCTTCAAAATACAACCACACAACAACCACAAAGTGCAATGCAGGGGTAATTAGTTAGCACATGCATACCTGCCCTGGACTGTTTGCTTGGCAAAAGGGTTGCAATATGGGATGGGTCACGCTGCAATACTTCCAAATCCACGTCGCCTGGATAGCTCTCCTGATAAAATTCAGCCCCAGCTTCTTCCCATCCTTGACCCCTGGAAGTTCGCTTTTTGCGTTCCCCTCCTGACATCTTGTTTCTAGGTTACCAATTCAGCTGTCATTCATGCACATACACAAACTGTACCAAGCCAGACCATCTCCGAATCACGAATCCGGAGCTTCTCATGCACAATACAATTAAGTAATCCGCCCATAGGATCGACAGTTACGGTGTATGCCATTTTCACAGACTTTTTTAGGGGCTGCAGCCAACCCTCGAATAACCTAATCGATGCTGAAATATCCACATATGATCGTCGAAACTCATCTGTCAGAACTTGGGCGTAGCCTCTGACTATGCATTCCAACACGACTTCGAGCCTTTGGGAACTCCGGCTGCACAAAACGGCACATCAACGAAATTGTATTGTACTGTTTGAGGCAAAATAAAACAAATTTTCGCTATTTGTTGCGTAGTGACGTTCTTCTGCAGGGGCGACACGCTCAACCAGCTCGATAGCACAGCCTCCTAGATCCCTTCTAAATGGCCGAAAGATGTCTCGTAATGTGCGAAGAGGGCGGGGTACTTTGGCGCTTACGTTTTTAAGTTGCCAATTAGTTGCTTAACTATGGCTACTAGGACGGGAAATTTTATAGAGTGCAATGGCAATAGCCTAAAGACAACTACATATGGTGTACAGTACGATGAACGAATCGATGTACGGCATATGATACGTAAGAAGAACAGGTCGTGGCCTACCAGCACTTGCCAGGAGAGGAAAAAATCACGAAGTCCATCAGTGATCAGCACTGTATGCCAAGTTGGTGATATCGACTGATACTGCACTTTCATATTGTGGAATTTTATTAAATAAGTATAAAATTAATATCTCCTACTACCCCAAAAATCGCAAGTTCTGTCACACTGGGTATTGGATTTTCGATTGACCATGTTAGTTTAACGCCAAACAAGTTGGAGCACGCTTTGTGTACAGGAAATACAAAATTTGAATATCTGACTGGATACAAGCTGTCGTGGTTTTACTTAGTCCCTTCTAACGACTTTTGGGATATGCCTTCGAAGAGACCGCATCGCATTTTTGGGTTAATAGTTTACCAATGTCATTTTATTCAAATGACCAACGTCGTTAAACAGCCAGTCTTACTTCGAGATTCAGTATGCCCTTTCCTCTGAAATTTAAACGCAACTGATTGTAACTAGGCGCATTCATCCTAGCTAAGTGGCTCGCCAGTATTTTGCATTCACGTGTCAGGGAAGTTAACACACGATTTATTACGCCAGGAGTGCACAAATCCAGGGCAACACGTCGCAGTAGTGACCAAACATTGTACGGTAGTGTCTAATATTTGTAGGTCTTGTGAGTAGCATAAGACATACAAAATTAAATGCAGCTGAACTCATATTCTGTAAAGACTACTTCTGAAAATAGCTTAAATTAAACCTGCGTTTCACACAATAAATGAAGCTGAAATTCTTAATGGAGTAGTGTACAGACATAGAGGTAAAGGTAAAGGTAACAAGCCACGAAGGGTCAGAGGGGTAGAAGTGGTTTAACTCTATTCTTTCTTCAATCTCGGCGCTAGATGCGGGTATGTGGTTAATTTCACGCCCGGGCCGCTTTACCCCCGGGACTGACCCTGTTCCCAGTGTATAGGAGGCTGGGTGGGCCCCAGAGCGTTCTGAACGGCACGGAAAACCTCGCCTTTTCTGCAATGAGATCCTCGCACCATCCAGCCCGTAGCGAGTCGCTATACCGACTACGCTATCCCGGCCCACAGTACTGTTACAATGAACAAAATTATATAAATCGTAAATACCACGCCAAAAAAAAAAAAAAAAAAATTTTAATTGAAGAAAAAATAAAGTTTTTCAGTTTAGTGACTGGTCGTGTTGGGCACCTTCCCAGTCCATGTTTTTTTTCAAGCCTTTTTTATCTTTTT
>Ga0123357_10009287_pt1 | contig 12395 bp, 8 predicted proteins | sample TergutEmb28metaG_FD_89873 | JGI IMG/M metagenome (GOLD analysis project Ga0123357, IMG submission 89873) | Embiratermes neotenicus P4 segment gut microbial communities from Petit-Saut dam, French Guiana - Emb289 P4 | ecosystem: Host-associated > Arthropoda: Insects > Digestive system > Gut ... | reverse complement strand
TGCGGGCTTTTGTGAATGCGGTAATGAACCTTCGGTTTCAATGAAATGTGGGGAATTTCTAGACTGGCTGAACACCGGTTAGCTTCTCAAGAAGGACTCTGCTCCCTGGAATAGTATGGAGTATGCTGCTTGGTTTACTGATTTTGAAACATCAGTCATCCCATAGATTTCCTCAGCTGCACAAAGAGATAAAAACTATACGGGAGAGAATTTTGCACTAAAAGGAATGATGGGAGAATAGGGAAGCATGTTCCAGCTCATTTCTCCAGTAATTTTTTTATGTACCTAGCAGAACAAGTTACAATCAACACCCAATGGCCTATCCGGATACAGTTCATAGTTGTGATGATCTTTGTCTGCAAACATCCACATTTTTCTGCTGCTCCCTGTCCAGACCTTTACTTCTTATTTTCCAATCGAATTCTTTGAGCAGTTCTACCGTACATGTCTTTGAGAACTTGACACAATACCAGACTGAAGCTTTCAGACTGATTTTTTTTGTCACAGTATTACTTACATTTTAATATGTATACTACTGAGCACTTCATTTTGGCTGTTCTCTCTCCCTCAGTTTAGAATGTTCTGAAATTCTATAAAACTGCAGCTGAATTTGTGTCAGTTACTTTTGTCAAAATCTTATGCGTTTGTCTTCAACATTATGGACACTTTACTGAATCACTGCAATAAAATTAGTGTGTATAATTTATATTAGATATACATACATATACAATATAGTTATCATGTATGTAATTAAGGTTTCCCTGGGTACTTCTTTTCTTTTAAAATTTCCACTTAAAGAGTATACTCAGCAACATTAAAAATATGAAATTAGAGATCTTAGTAATATACAGGTCACAGAACTGATTCAAGGGGCCTGTAAGACTGAATATGGTCATATTATTGTGGTACAGTACACGTCAAATGAAAGAAGTATTATGTGACATGGTATTACTGTTCAAATTGTTCATTTTGTTACACATATTGAATAGTCTGTGTTAACTTCACTGTATGACCAAGCTGTTTGCTAAACTGAAATAGTAAATGTAAAGATGTTCCTGTGTACATCTGAAGGAAAATAGGGGGAAAATAAGGAATAACACCATACATTCTTAACTTCAGCACTAGGTGGTAGCACTTGGTCATTCTCATACTTTCGCCATTGAATAGGCAGCTGGGTGGCTCCAGAACCAGTATGTTTTGGTCAGAAATTAAACCAAAATTGCTTGGTTTTCCAGTGCATAGCCTGGTCAGTATACTGATTATTCCGTTTGCTAAAGCCGAATGTTTTGATAATATCCATTTAAAGAAATTCAGTCACGCATACATAGTAGCACAGTTGTCCCTGTCCACAGTGTGGGCATACAGGGAGTAGAAATACAGCACCACTTGTTCTTAACCTATGCACTAGATGGAGGCAGTGAACTTGATGCATCAGCTGCTTTACTCCCCACTCCTACCCCCCACTGGGAAAGAACTCCCATATCCATTGAATAGGAGACTGCATTGGGCCCCAGAACCAATTTGGGCATTTTGGAGAAAGAGAACTCTTTCTCGTTCCCACTGGAATTCGAACCTTATCCCATAGCTTAGGCACTATCCCAACTCCTGAATCACACATATTTATGGGAAAAAGGAAATGTTTCCCATGTGAAATGACAATTGTTTAAAAAACAATTGTATTTTCTGTGTACAGACACTGTACTTTGTGTGTGGTATGAAAGTGGTACTGTTTTCGTTTGAAATACCACTTGTGATTACTCATCATGAATGTTAAGTATGGTCAGTGATGTGTGCTTGTCATGATGATGGGTCAGAAAGGGTACTGACATGACAGGACAACAAAGGGCATGAATACAGTTAGCTTTAGAGGTTGGACGAACCCATAATGAGGGATCAGTGGAGAAGGGGGAATTCAAAGTTGCTGGATTTTGAGGACAAAGATGTGTAAGGATGCCCTCTGTCATTTGTTTTAAGGAAATTTGATCCTGGGAACACCTTTCAGAAAGGACTGCAAAGAACTGAGCACTACTTTATTTAGAACTTCCAACTAATCAATGGTTTTGTAGCATATACATGGAAGAGTCTTACCATATAATGCAGGTATAATTCATGAGATACAATGATGCTACAGCTGGTCCAAAGGCAATGTATAAACTGGGTGACAATGTCATATTTCAGATCTATAAGTATTCAGCTAATATTCTAACAAGTGTACAAATTCACAACAGCATATTTTTTATGTCAACTAGCCACATGAAACAGAATTACACAAGAATGTGCACAGGTCAAATATATTTCACTTTTTTTTACAGACATTTATTTGGTGAGTGCAATTACTCATATCTGAAAACTTAAATGCAGAAACAAACCCTATATCATAAATTCCATTGTACGGGGATTACAGTATTAAGTTACTTATGCAGCTGTTCAGATTGTAATACAATATGCACAGAGTACACAAACTTTAATATTATGTGAATGAAGTCCATGGAGGGCCAACACACTTATCGAATGACATGTGAATGCAAAATGAATGACAGAACAAAGGTGTGCAGTGTTTTGGACACAATGACAGCTGACAGAATAAATAGAAAAATATACACAAGTTTAAAAAAACAACAGTTCATCTTTAACGTGTTGTGCAGACTGCATGATGTAAGTACGTAAGACACACCGATTAATATCAAAACATTAACACAAGAAGCTAAAAACCAGTACTTGGAATAAATGCAAGACCAGAGTATTTTCTATTGGGAACAGTAAACAATAATTTACGCAAATTCTGTTCCCATGGAACTCTATGAGAGCTTCTTGATAATTTAGGTACACCCCCTATAACGCAGAAAAAATCACATTAATCTCTAGGATACGTAACACAGGAATTATTGCACGGCATCAGATCTTTCAAATTTTTGAAAAACTGACACAATTTCTATCATCAGCTCATGAACTGATTTCGTAAGGACTTTGTATGCACTTAACAAATGTCAGGTTGTGAGTGTAATATTTACAGTTCAATAGCAATTGAAGCATTGATCTGAATATGAATAACCTACATGAAGATACCTGGAAATGAGATTCTTACCAAATATATGCAACTTCAATAACTTTATGCTATTACAGATAAAGTATGAAATGCTGTCATGACACACACATAGTATTCTGATCATTGCTTCAGCTATATTACATAATGAATATGACAAAGTATCTATATACAGAGACATGCACCTATATCTTAGATCTGGAAGTCAACCAATACCCTATCACACAACTAAAAATATACACTATTATACACATTACATGAATTTTGTCACTGACTCTTCTTCAGCAAACTTACATCTTGTCACCCATCCTTACTCTGGAAGTCTAAAAAAGGAACAAATATGTTATTAGTACTTAAACCATACCCAGGAAATATAATACCATGCACAATTTTTTTAAAATTTACATTGATATATGTAATCAAGTGCAATGTATCTCCAAAATAATGTAACTCATACTGCAGATTCACATATACACAACCACAAGTCCACACAATAAGAATGGCCATGCCATTACTCAGGCACTTAGTTCCTGCACCCTGGAGGCCTGGGTTCAATCCCAGGGCAGACCAGTAAGATATGTAGCGGACAATGTGGCAATGGAATGGGCTTTACTCTGAATACTTGTTTTTCCCTGCCATAATCATTCCATCAGTTCTCCATCCTTGAATTCATATGCCTACCATCACGTTATATAGCCTTAGTAATGGGCAGTGTCATGAAACAAAAATTGGAATACTTTGTATTTTGTTGTATTCTAGCATTTCCACTTGAGTGAAGAAGTTCAGCAGTTACTTTAAGGCACAATTACCCAAGACAGAATTCTGGGGATAACTGTAGTAAGACTACACACTTTTCTCAGTCACATTTCTTGCACTGTCACTTGCAGTACGACATTTCCTCCAACTATTGAGAAGCTGTGTGGATCTCTGTTTCTCAAGGAAAGTATTCATGGAGTGTAGTAACTTGGAAGTCCTTATAGTGTACTCAATCTGTACATGCACAATGTACAAATATGTTTATAAAATTCTTAAATATGGTAAATATTTAAAATGATATGCCATGTCCCTACATATTGTCCCAATTTTATCTCTACACAGCAACAGGGCAATATACTCATACATGCCAAGAGGAGGATTCAGTACTGTATTACTGCACTGTGAAAATGATTATTAATGTACTGACTTCCTTCGAGAATTTTTGACACTGGGTAAACCATGTATGTCAGCAACAGGACAAACACCATCAATAACACCGCATTACTTCTGACCATAACAAAGAGTTGCATGTTTCTCAAAATAACAGCAGAGTATATTGGGGGGGGGAGAAGATGAGGACTAGGAGAAGCAGGAGGAGGAAGAAGATGGAAGAAAGAAGGAAGGAAGAAAGAAGAAAAAGGAAAGAAGAAGAAAAAACAAGAGATGCTGCAGGTCAGTAGCATGTGGTTCAACATTGTTTTTCATATCTTTTATAAACCAGCCACATGCCATATGGTGTACTACTCTGATTCCTATTTAATAAGAATACATATCTACAATAGCCCATACAAAACCAATACATTTTTATATATTCTCTGTACCCATAACCAGCTGAGAGAATGTGTAGCCATGAAACTGAGTGCACAGGTTTTGTTTAATAATTTTACAGAAAAGTGATCACAAAAGATCTGTAATAAAACCACTCTCAGACAATGCATACTGAATGATACCTTTATCATTCTTGCATACGAGTTATGTCCCAATCTTTCTTAAGTTAAAATTCTTTAAATTCATTAAATATCTTCTGACAAAATATCAAGAGTCTAAGAAACTAAAGCAGTGAAATGCTTTTGAAATAGTACAAAACCCTGTTTTTTGTGTAAGAAAATGCAACAACAAGAGCTACTTCATCTCTCATTACCTAGATATACTTTTGCATCTAGTTCCTGCTATGAAACTTACAGATGGAACTGTGTATATTTTAGGTAGGAAATAATGAACTTCACAACAAAACTGATATAATGTTTGTTAACATATCTCTAATAAGTCTTTCCTTTCATGAAACAAAATTAAAATTAACCTAATTTTCCATTAAATGAGTTGTGTTAGACTATACATATTGCAATTTATATACCTACATTACTGTTAATATTAACCATTTCATAGATTTTTCTTACCATGTAAATTCCAACAATCAAACCAAACAGGCCAATAGCACTGCCAAAGATTTCTACAATCAGGATCTTCACAAACAATGTAGAATCAGCAGCATCAGAAAGTGCTGCACCCGAACCTGAAATTAATGATATTAAATTAGTATCTTTAAGAACCAAATCAAACTAAAATTTCAAAAGTACATATAAAATACACGAACCTACAATTCCCACAGCTATGCCACAGAAAAGGTTCACAAGTCCTACACTTACACCTGCACCAAACATCAAGTAACCAGACAACCAGTTCTGATTGCGAACTTCAGGAATTTCCATAGCTCTTGTATATGTAAATGGCTGAAAAGAAACATTAAATTTTCATATTATCTTGATGTCTGTCAAGCTTAAATTTAGTACCAAACCATGCACTTTGGTTAATTCCGTCAACAGTTGGTCATACTTGAGAAATGTGCTCTTCTGGGTTATTACGCAGCAAGTAGTGGAAATTACCAATACTTGCTGCGTAATAAGCCAAAAGAGTGCAGTTCTCAGCTACTTCGCAGCGGAAGCCTGAAATCATGTTGGTCACATTTTATCAACATTTACTTATTTCCTAATTTTACTTATGTTCTCAATATAAAGTTTGTCACTGTAAACTATGAATACCAGTGCAAGCATTTTTGTCATTTCCTTCAACACTTGGTCATAATTCTACCAATCATTATTTGTTCTTTCACTTTTCTCATATGTTCAATAACATGATAATTTTACACCATTCTTAACATCAGAATATTGTTTAATATAATACCTCAAGCATTCCTGACAGAACGATGGCAGTGATTAGACCATAAATTGCTACTGCTTCACAGAAAATAACAGATATCAAATTTTTTGTTTTTATACGTGGTGCTTTCACACCTCCTCCAACAATGCTCACACCTGTTGTGTGGATCCCTCTGAAAAATGAGGAAAAAGAATAGAGTAACAATATATTCACCCCTATATTAAATCAACTAGATCATTATGAAGATAAAACTTACAAAGCAGCACCAACTACAGACAGCGCTACAGAAAGGCCAATCCCAACTGTTGCCCACATGTAAGGACTGGTATTTTCCAGAAACCTGAAAAGCAATAACCCATGTGACAGAAATTGGCTCATCCTAAGCATGCAATTACTGGATCAAGAATCATATTTACTAGTAAAATTCGATTTTATAAAATATTTTACATTTTTATACAACTCAGCATGTTTTTAATGTTTCATTCAAAATTTCCTGAAAACCAAATTTTTTTTAGAATTTACATATGTAGTTACATCCTACACTGTGAACTACGGTTTCAAACTTACATGTTGATCAGGTACACAAAGTATTCATGCCTTTAATAGGTACATATTCAAATAAAACTGCGTGTAAGGAACGTTCATTATTCACTGCAAAACTGTTACCAGCATTAAAAAGAAAACTTCTCAGTATGCTGAACCATGGAGGTTACAATAATCATGTTTGCCTTGGAGCTTTATTATATTTCTTGGTAGATGAACTTACCAGCCAAGACTAACACGCTCTCCTTTCCCAGTAAGGACATAATAGAGAACTGTAACAAAGTATAGCACTTTTATATTACTTGTAATAAAAACTTTGGGTGGGAAAAAATAAAGGCTATTACTCAGCTGTGCAATCTTTCTGGTACTGGAAATATACGTTGTTTTTATTGAAATTACTGTTCTGTGTGACATCCAACAGTTTCATAGATGGTACCAACATTTTAGAAATGTACTGCTCCCATCTACAGTGCTGAAACTATAGATTAAACCAGTATGTTCCTCAAAAATGCTGATACTCATCCACAAAAATACAAGGTACCACTTACCACAGGACTGTAATCTTAAGGTACTACCATGCCTCTCAAATTTCATACAATACTTTAATTGATACAATACTTTATCACTGTCCATTATAAATTTAACAGTAACTCCTAATGTCCTTTCAAATCCTACAATTACAACTTTCATGAATGGAAAATTCTGATCTGCAAACACATATATCAGCATATATGAGGGGAAGTCAGAAAGTAAGGTTCCCTATTTTATTGCCACCAAATAACTTCACATAGTGAGATGCCTCGTTATTCACTTAAAGTTCAGACATTGGTTGCTAGACAGTAGCACTTTTGTAGCTCAAGCTCCACAATTTTCATGGATGACGCAGTTCCAAAATGGGTACTGTACAGTGTGTGTGGACACAAACGATGGGGCTGGGAAATTCTTGAACACCAGCCCTACAGTCTGGATGCAGCACCTTCAGACTGTAATCTCTTCCCCAACATGAAAAAAACATCTTTGTGCCAAGAGATTCCAATCAGATGATAATGTCAAACATGAGGTGCAAGTGTGGCTGCTTGGTCAAGATCCCACCTTCTATCTACAGGGTTTTGAGAAATGGATTTCCTGCCTAGACAAGTGCCTCGACAGAGAAGGTGACTATTTGGAAAAATAAATGAAGTGAAGTGTAATAAGTGAATAAAGAGGCATCTCACTATGTGAAGTTCTTTGGTGGCAATAAAATAGGGAACCTTACTTTCTGGCTTCCCCTCGTATGTGTAACATATATAAAACAATAATAATGTAAATCACGGTGACAACAAACTATTGGCCTGCTATGATTTTATCACTTCAACCACTCTCCTCTTATCACAAAACCCATTCTCCCAACCACTTGTAACAGGCAGATTGACACTCTTGTCAAAGAGGGTGCCACAAGACTGACAGACAGCAGTATTCAATTTATAACTGATCCAGATCATTTTCTTCTTGCTCGGCCCGGTTTCTTTAGGTTTTGCTCTTTACTCTAATATTGGTATACAGGTGGTATGAGGATCAGTTGGCTAGTCCGTACAGTAGACAGCGAGGCTTATCTCAGGGAATATAACACAGTAGGTGTTAGGTGGTGCATGTACAGCTGTAACTGTACATGAATTTATGTCGGTAAATTGAACACTCTAAACAGAATAATGTCACTTCAATGACCAAATAATTGACAGCCAAACACGTTTCATGAACAGAACCAATACACCATCATCTCTACTGGCACACCTGGCGGGTTGGAGTGCAGGACCTCGACCGACTGTGTCTGTATTATCTGCATTTCCTTCCCATGGCCAGCGCAACGGCCTGGCTTATCTCCTTTTTATGACCTTTACGACCCCAATGTCTCAAGTTCTCTTGGACATGGTGTGCCAGCCACTGTAATCCTCTCACTCGCACACACTACTCCCATCCTCCTCACAAAGACCAAAGTGTATGGTTATAACTTCTAAGACTAAGACCTCATCATGAACCCTAAGACAGACTCCACATGCAGACTAAATGACTGACTGATCATCGAGCATAATGTAACTCTATGACTCTGTTTAACTTGCAGCCAATTGTCCCATACACTTATTCCTCTCAGACCGCCCTAAACATAGCGGTAAAGTGATCCCCCGAAAAGTCAAGAACAAATTACCAATCAACAGTGTCACAATACCCCAACAAACCGTAATCTTCATACAGAAACAGGCTATAACGCAAAGTCCAGCAACTGGCGTACTTTATAATCGTAAGGCAAAATAATCTTCCTGTATTGACATTATCATAGTCTGATTCGCTAGAGCTGCGCTAACAACACTGCAATAATGAATTGAACATAATTCTAAGGAGATCATGACCTATCCCCTCGAGTTAAGGCTGTAGCAAAAGGAACATATTTTTATCATTTGTAACATAATAAATTTAAACATCCGTCCAAACGTCCACACAAATGTCTCAAAAATGGTACCAATTCTGTCATACTGATGACTGGAATAATTTTTATTTCTGTGCAAGAATAATCAGGTGTATCCCCTATGGAATCGTGAAAAATTTCACAAATGCAGCCACACACTTACTTATTACTGTTAATGCAATTGACACAGTTCCGATGAACGTATATGCAACACGTGTGCGTAACATATTCTTGTAAAAAAAACAAATTTCTTGCTTTCAAAACCTCAACTTCCTAATTTCTCACCGCAATCATGTGACGTACGATGGCGCACTGATCACGCTGCAAAATACAAACAAGAGCAGTACCAATAGCGCTACATACGGTGGATTTTAAACTGCTTTTCTGGAAATTGTTTTTTATTGTTGATTTAAAATAAAGTAGCCTTTTGTGCTAAGAGGGCTTATATTATAAACAAAATTCCCTTCTTTCCGCATATAAATCTCTACCAATCACAAGACAACCAAATTTGACGGAAGTATTTGGCGGTAATAATTGCCACACAAACGGGCTGATACTCTGTGGCTGTATCCCTGCCACAGATCATACCTATCCCTGCCTACAGAACGCACTTCTTACCAAGATCCACAGGTTATCTAACTGGATCACAGTTTAATACCTGAAAGTTCGTGCCAAAGTCGTCCGTGAGTACAGGTCACGGATGAGGGATTTGGCTATGGGTCTATACTCGTGCAATGCTTGTGACGTCACCAATTTCATGTGCTCGTTTCCTCTGGTTACTTGTTAATCTGTGATGTGTACCGGGTCGAATTTTTTTTTTGTCTGCGGTGCTGTGCAAGGGATTGGAGCTGCCACAGCGTAGAAATCTGTGTATTGGTGTTGAGAATGGGCGTCATTCGAAAAAGCGATCCAAAGATGGGAATATATGCTTCGTCAGAAGAATCTCTTCAGTAAGTTTCACATTTTGCGATATTACTGAAGTTATTCACATGACGTAGGTTTTGTTTCTAGGTTCAGTGAATCGGGGTTTTTGGAGTTATGCATGCTGTATGTTCAAAGGTCGTTGTTGATCTCGGTACCGCAACGTACCGTTTGTCCTGTAAGGTTAAGCGTTTCGTGTGTGTAAATAAATTGTCAGGTACCAAAATAACGAAAGATTACACATCAGCATAGATTTGACTTACGTTACCGCCGTTGATGTGGATTATGTAATTGTACTATTAATTGTTGTCAGCCACAGCAGGTGCAATGTGACCGGTGCCCAGGAAAGTAACGGACTGGTAACAGTAGGTACTTAAGTTATAAAAGGTTTGAGGTTCCAGCATTGAAGATTTAGATCGTACTCTAACGGCATATGCGAGTTGTTTACTTTTAGCCCCCGTGTTTGTAGACCATTAATGTAATAATACATTAACTTCCAGTGAATATCGTGGATAAGATGCAAGGGCGCCTTTCGGTTTTTGCATCCCTTCATACTATATATTGTTCTTTTATGGGTTGTAATGCCACGTGGTCTTGTAACTAATTACACGTATTTTGGAGGAACGAACTACTGTCTCATGAAAGATGTACTGTGAAGATCGGGAGGTAGCAGGTTCTTTCAAATGTTGACAGCCCAGAACTCTCTAATTGTTTTGTTCCATTCCTAATAGTAAATAAGTGAATAAATAAAAAATAACCTGTAAGACCACTAGTGTAAATTAAATTTGTGTATGAACTAGGAGGTCCTTCCGTACTTTATTAGTATCTTCACTGGAAGAGATGTGTATGGCAATTGTATAATTATGTGGTTTACGTACACAAAGGTTAGAACTATTTAAGTTGCATGTGGTGTGTATTGTATTTGCTGTTTTAAGTGAACACATGTCAAGCATACAGCTTTATCAGTTGGTGTGGAGGGTTATGTGTGGGATAGTGAAGTGAATTCTATGGAATGTACCAGGGTTGATCAGAAACTTCTGAACAGTGCTTTTTTCAGTGTTAACAAGATTTACTTGGTATTCCATGCTGTCACCTTGTGACCTGATACATTTAAGCTGAGGAATTATGCCATGGTTGGAGCACTTGCTAACATCCCCTGTTTGGAACTCTGCAAGTGTGGCCTGTGATTATTCTTGAATCCTGTTGACATGAAATCTCCATATTTTTCTTTCTAATTTAAGTTTTAGAAAAAGAAAAGCCAAGTGTGAAGGGTGGGGGAAATTAGTCATATCATTACTGACCAGAAATATTCGCACAAGAGCACTGCAGTGGAGAAACTAGTGTCCAGTGTGTCACATCTCAGGTTTTCTTTAAACACATCTGTGTAAGAAGTCTTCATTCACAGTTTGTTTCTGTGCTATGAAATCATGATGCACAATTCCAGGCATTAAAAAAAAAAGATCAGCGGTTACTTCACACTGGAACAAATTTCACAGCAATATTTGGGCACGGAGATCATGGACTGTTGCATTGAGAGGTTTGTTGCAATTTTGTCGTCTGGTGGGCAGTCCAGAAACTTTCTGACCACACTTTGTGTGTGATAATAAGGAATCTGCAAACTACGTATCTCATTTTCTTAGGGTTTAATATTTTTTCCTATTTGTTATGTACATGTCTTTTTATTTAGAACACTCAGAGAGAATTTTTGTGTCACTGATACCAGGACAAATAAGAAGTCATAAGGGTTCATTTACTGTTCTTCTTCAGTGAGTAAGTTTGTAATTAAGACTATGAATATCAAATAATGTTGGTTAGCAAAATTGGATTTTTTTTTTTGCATGTATATGAAGGTACACGAGGAAATGAGGTGTATACTTACATGTTAATTTTTTTTGTGGCTATTTGAGATATTAATATTATGGTAAAACATTCGAATTCTTTCATAAATTTTCATGTTCTTATGTGAGGTTTGTTGTATAGGGTGTGGGGGTCAGCTGAAGAATCACACCTCATGACAGATCATTTGTTTTGGCCACTGAAGCAATATTTTGGAGGTCGCGTGTTCCACAGAAATGAGGTTTAAATGTCTGCTTTTCCGTGGTTGAAGATGCAAGAGCCCAATTTCTCCTGCAGGGAGATTTTTAAACTCATGGCATGGTTGTACAAGTACATCTATGCACTTGGGAATTATATTGAAAATTAATTATGCTTAAGTGGAATAAGTGAGCTGTATTTCACATTGTAATGACCTCACATTTAATTTTTATGACTTAGGGAATATTTTTTATTGAATATCTCACATAATTATAATTGTTTACTTTTATTTTTTCAACATCCAGGTAATGATAAATTGGAAACCCTTCAGAATTGGACCCTTGTTTATGTGACATTTGTGATGTGGATTGACTTCAGGATTAACCCTTTCCCCGTTCAATTTAAATCGCTAGTGCCTGGGCAGAAGAGCCGAGTTTTTTCACGGGACATTTAAATTTACGTACTAAACCAGAAACGCTTTAGAGCGTTTAGAGGGGGAGG
>Ga0123357_10009286_pt1 | contig 12395 bp, 11 predicted proteins | sample TergutEmb28metaG_FD_89873 | JGI IMG/M metagenome (GOLD analysis project Ga0123357, IMG submission 89873) | Embiratermes neotenicus P4 segment gut microbial communities from Petit-Saut dam, French Guiana - Emb289 P4 | ecosystem: Host-associated > Arthropoda: Insects > Digestive system > Gut ... | reverse complement strand
GGACGTATTGACGTCCGAAACATGTTGAGCACTGAATAAAATAATAATAAAACAAGTGGCATCAAGTTGGTTTCTCTTTACTCAACTATCAAGATGATGCACGGTCCAATAAACATAAGATTCCTTATATTAACTTGGTGCTGTGGCAGTCGTATCTACAGATGTGTAAGTCGTAAGCTGCTGAGAATGCGCCTGACTATGCTGTTATGCTGCGTGAGTCTCACGCAACATAACACACACACACACACATACACACACACATACATAGTGAGGCGCATTCTCAGCAGCGTACGACTTACACAATACGACATGCTGTCACAGCACCAAGTTAATATAAGGAAATTAATCAGTGAGTGTTTTTAAAAATGTGACTTTAGCAAGGAACAGTGTAGCTCCCTGAAGATGATCTTAGGACCGGAATATGTTGGAGCGATTTTAAATGGTTTAATGTAAAAATTTTATGTATGCGCATTAGTTGGTGTGCTAATTAAATGACTCTAGGAAATGCACGGTGCAATGACAAAGATATATATCAGAAAGTTTCATCTTCAATGAAAGAGCGCCTTTCGTCCTAAGGTCCCATTGTACATTTCTGTGAAGATGTCAGGCGATTCAATTTCCCATCTGTTGAAAACCCGAGACAACCACCTACTGCAATAACAGGAAACAATGAATTTTGCCATGTACTGTATTTATGAGTCCCTTATGATGCCGTATGGCGCACACATACAACACTGCCGCCGATTTGAGTGAAAAGTCCTCATTTGTTGCTAGGCTGAGTCAAAAAGAAATGGCGACTTTGGATACGGGTCTTTCAAAGTTTGAAGACGTCCTACTTTACACGTTACAACACTTTTAAAAACCAAAAAAAAAAAAGTAATGTGCAGAGTAATTCCGAAAGGAGGAAAGACTTTATCTTGTTCGTAACGAAGTAACCAGTGAACACACAATGACATATTTATCAATTGTTAGATTCTCAAAATTTGACTGTAAGGAACATTACCTTTGAGAACTTTCCTCACAACAGATGAACATTACCTAATTCTAGGCTCATCTGTCACTTCTCTAATCATGCAAATGTGCGACCTTTGTTTTGAATTACATTATAATTAATGGACAACACACATAACATCTGCTTGATTCTTCGCACAACTTCATAAGCACTCTTTAATGTCTGGAATACCGTACGCAGACCTCGATACATAACGCGGAATTTAACAGAATTTTAAAAATTCGATTCTTACCTCAAGTAATACATTCCACGCCTCCATCACAAATATCAGGTTGTTAAGTATGTCTAAGGAAGCAATCAAATATGTTCCGGGAAACAAATTAACCCCACAAATGGATTCAACACGCATAATATCTTGTTATTTAAGGTTGAATCAACAACAGTCAATGTATAGTACTTCCACTAACCCATGAAAACTTTACAAGTTCACTGTTGAAACAAATTATAAATAATGGCCGACGATCTGATACAGAGGAACCGAAGCCGCTAACATTTTCTGAAGTGAAGACTGGTATATGACCTACAAAAAATTCTACGTCTGTCCGTCCGTCACGGCAGAACGGCGAACATCGTGGAAGAGAGCAGTGTTTCTTACTTATTTAATAATACTTTATTAGTGAATTTACCATTAAGCTTAGCTCTCATTTTGAAACTAAACCCAAATGAAATCTTTTGTTATAAATAATTAAATAAATTTTAATTCGCTAAAATACTTCAACCTCAATGATGTGAAGACGGTATTCTCCTGTTTGTAATAGCCAGCAAAAACACATTTAGTGTATATCAATACAGACGCCAGAGACTTCTTGCCCTATTTAATGTGTCCTACTGTTTTTATAAGATTTTCATAACTGCGTGTATAGTCCTGCAGAAGATGCTTTGGAATTTTGTTTATAACAAGAATTCTTAGCGAAACTTATGTTTATTGGACCGTGCATCATTGTGATAGTTCAAGAATAAAAGACCAACTTGTTTTCACTTGATATTTTATTTCAACATGTTTCGGGCATTAATATATCCATCATCAGGAGCTTGCGACTATTCTGTTGAATTAAAACATCGGTCGATTTGTTTTTGGTTCGATGTTTGTTGGAGTTTCGATGTGGTTGGGTTGGAGTGGTATCCGTGTTGCAGGCTGAAACACAACTTGTGCAATACGACCAATGTTGTAATTCAACAGAATAGTCGCAAGCTCCTGATGATGGATATATTAATGTCCGAAACATGTTGAACACATAAGAAGTGAAATAAAATAGCAAGTGACATCAAGTTGGTCTTTTATTCTGCAACGAATTCTTAGCTTGATGACCAACAAAAACCATCATCTACAAGAACACTGGGAATTTTTAAAAACATTTTATCCCCTAAGGAATATTGGCTGATATTATGCAATGAGACAAAACAACAAGAACTTTGTTTACAAATAATGTAGCAAAAAATAAATTGCAGCAACCGATTAATTTTGTATAAATGAGACTGTGGTACTGGAGGATAGATTTGTTTCGTACTCTACGTTTTTGTTTCATCTGCAGCTGCCAGGGCTTGAATCTATTCACAAACTGCAACAATGAGAAGACATTTCTCCGGTCTGAACAGTTCTGAATAAAACAAACTTTGTTAAAGATTAAATCGATACCACGTCCACCAAAGTTTTCCTATTCCATTGTGCTGAAATAAACTTCACAAACGCCCTACTTCTGAATTAGACCGTGAAACCACAGGCCATTGTAGCCACTCCCTGCAGTAAATGCCACACGTCTTCAGTACTTGGATAAAATTTTGTTTTCTCACTGCTGTGTAATTCCTCGTGGGTTATGACAATGTGTAGCCTGGAAATTGGTACTGCCAACTACACTACATAATTTTGCAGAATAAAATAAAAGTATAATTTCAACACTTTCTACAGCGTCGCTAAACAAATCTGCCCTTCATTCAAAATAATGTAGTGCCTAAAATGTGGTTTTCAGTTGTGGGACTCAAATATAAACAAACAATGATGTATCAGTCAAACACAACAAAAACTTCATTATGCTTATTATTGTATTAGGGCGACATGTTTCGATTCTTATAGAATCATCCTCATGCCCTTCTAAGAATAAAGATCCTTACTTAGCAACGTTCAAAATGCGCTGTGGGATCCCAAAGCAGTTTAAACATCGCTAAGTAAGGATCTGTATTCTTAGAAGGGCCTGATGATGATTCTATAAAAATCGAAACACGTCGCCCTAATACAGTAATAAACATAATAAAGTATTTGTTGTGTTTGATACATCATTGTATGTTTACATATGTGTTAAACACTTCGGGATGGCAAATATTAAAAAAAATAAATAAATGTGGGGCTCAAACCAAGAAGGCTCGAGTTATCTGGGAGGTTACACCACGTCGACTGGTAATAGTTACCAAGCTTTGGAAGGATTGTCCTGCCTTCATCTTCAGGGTCAGGCAGTCCAAACTCTTCTTGGGGCGTTGGACTTTGAAGGTGTTCATACGAAACTTCGATAACCATTCACCAGTCAACATGATTTCATATCATAGACGAAACTTCAGCAACACCGCTGCGTAAACCGCAAATCTGGGACTGAAATCCTGTAAAAATTTACGAAAACATACTGGCGTTCGATATTCTGACTTCTCCCGAGGCAAGATCCGGAAAAGTGTCTATGTAGAAACGTCGAGAGTAAATCAGTCACTCTTTTCCTGTTATGGACGATGTTATTTGAATGGCTGAACGCGCCGAATTACAGCGCCTTCTCTGGCCAATTTTATTGCCGTCTTCCTAACTTCAATATAAATCAAAATGGATGCTTTCTTACCCCATGTTTCTACAAGTATTAGGACATCATTATATGCCAACTTAAAGACTTCGAACACACCGAGTAAAAATACATTTAACTTAGTACTAGACATGTGACTCCCAATGATACAGAATATGAGAGAGACAGCATGGCATCGAAGTTGGTCGTTTTTAATATAAAATGATTTATAGAAATATATTAAATAGTTTTCGTTCAGGAAACATATATTCGACTGTGGAAAATTCGACTGCTCTCACAAAAGGTATTTTACATAATAAATTTCTGATCTCACTAGCGTTCATTTTGCGTGTCTCCCTAGCCACTCCCTTCTCAGTTTGTTAAGTCAGTTTACCGCCCAACCCACACATTTATTGTGGCGGTAAAATTTACAAGAATCGAGTAGCATTACGCTACTAATGATCAAGCAGAAAGATGTTGTAACACAAAATACAGAATACACAGACTCTTACCCGTGCTGCTCGAATGGCTGCAGTTTTCTCGTTAAGATTCCGACGTAAATTTGGCCTGTGAATTGTTCTTCTAAAGCACGAACCGTCTGGAAGGTCGTCGTACTCTTCTGAAAGTAGAAGGCAGGATTTAAACTGTAGCAATAAGGAGTAAAATCACACCACTGCTTAAATCAGACTAGAGCAGTACACAGGCAAATAATGCACTGATATAGCAGTGTGTTAGTCATAGCAGATATCCATCGAAATGGCGGCGTATTTTTTAAAGAAGATCTGCTTTAACTAATATGAAAAAGTTGGTCTTATGTTTAGATAATAATGGTCATAAAATACTTGAGAAGAACAGGGACAGTAGCGTTCACTGCAATTTCGGTGAAGTTGGTTCTATCCTCCATTACATTATGTACAATTTGGAGGAACCAGTTTACGTTCAGATGTAAATATATATATATTCATTTTGTTAATAGGCCTAAAGATGAGAAATTATCGAGAGAGCTGGCAGGAAATAACCCAAACTATTACATATTACACTTTGATGTCCTGAAATATGCAACTGTTTTTGAAGAAATATTTTTGTACCACGTACGAAGACAACGCTGTGGCAACACAAAACTTTTCCTTAGTTTTCGTTTTGATGGACATATGTGTTAAATTTAATGCATCCGGAATCCGAAGTGCGTTATTTCATAAAAATAAGAATACTAGCAATAAGAGGTACTTAGGACAACACAAGTATGCAAGAGTAAAGTATTTTAATTTAAAAGAGGGCTTCACGAAGTGCTCTAACGCAATAAAAACAAATTGACTAAAACACGTCAGCACAACAGATGTTTATTCGAGTATATAGGCTACATGTTTCGACCTGTTAACAGGTCATCATCAGAACTTCAGCAAAGTAAATCTCAGGTGCTGTTTTAGATATTGGGATCCCAATATTTACATTTGTGGATGTACAAAAATTATGATACTGGGTAAAATTTGAAACGGATGATGTTTAGTTAAAACAAGTTAAAACATGAGTAGACATTTGACGATTTGAATAGGGTTTTCACCCTAAGATTGCTCACTGGATATGGTTTTTACTGTACATTCACTCGTCGGTAGGACTTGTGTAGTAACAGCCTCTCATGATATGTGTGTGTGAATATAAGTAGCCACGCCTGACCATCAATTGAAATAATTTGGCCAACAAGGACTACCATGAGAGGTTGTTACTACACAAGTCCTACCGACCAAATAAATGTACAGTAACAACCATATCCAGTGAGCAATCTTACGGTGAAAAACCTATTCAAAGTGTCAAATATCTACTCATGTTTTAACTTGTTCTAACTAGATATTATTCTTTTCACATTTTATTCAGTATCATATTTTGTGTACATCCACAAATGTAAATATTGGTATCCCAATATCTAAAACAGCACCTGGGACTTACTTTGCTGAAGGCCTGATGATGACCTGTTAACAGGTCGAAACATGTAGCTTCTATACTCTAACAAACATTTGTTGTGTTGAGATGTATTAGTCAATTTGTTTTTATTTTAAAGATTAAAGTATGCCTTCAAGTTCTGCTATGCATCACGTTTTCCCTAAATAATTTAGGAATATTATTTATACAAGGAATAAAAAACCAGGAAAAGCTAAGGGCTCAACCAGGCGATGAAGAGCGGAATTCAGATTCTCTTAAAGACGGCGATTTTTACAACGAACGCGACGTGACAGCTGCGGAATGCGTTAGGTATATAGTGTCTGCTGTCCGTAACTACTGTGTGTCGCACCGGATCGGCTGGGGTCTGGAATTTCTAATATTACGAGTTCCTTGCTACCAGTGGCGGACAGTTAAATGCTTTCCTTTCGAAATTTAAAAGGATATGAGTTTGAATGTTTAGCTGCTAGGGAAACAAAACATGGACCTATATTTTTTTATTGTTCGGTTCGCCAAAATTAAAGTTTAGCAAACTCGAAAGTGTCTGTACCAAATCAGAATTAATAAGAAACACACACTTTTTTGAAAATATGAAGCAATGAAATGGTCAAAAATTTAGTACTGCGATTATCTAATGCCACTATAATAATAATAATAATAATAATAATAATGTGTAAACCTTCCATCGTGGTCCACGTGGGATTTCTGATGGACAGAGTGGCACTGGGACAGATTGTGTGATTTCAGGCTTCCGTCGCAACGTAGCTTAGAACTGCGATCTTCTGCGTTATTACACAAAGAGTAGTGGCAGTTTCTCAAGACATTTCTAAAGTAATTACTCCTGCTTGCTTCCTAATAAACCAGAAGAGCACAGTTCACCTGAACATATTCTTTTCCGATTCCCATGTGAATCATAAGTCCATCAATGATCCGTAATATATGTACTCTTCCCTCATTGATGTTACATAATAGTATCTGACAGCGTCACTAAATAAACAATTACGAAGAGAAGTCTATGAATGCATATTAGCACATTATGGTCCGAAATTGGTGACACGTTAGTGGAAGTCTGTTGACAGGTTGTAATATGTTTGTGAATAGACTACCAAAATCTGTAACAGTGGAGGAATGTGTGTTCTCATTCATCTCTGTGAGAGTCTGTTAAGAATGTGCTATGTATACACGTAATCTGTATGTTCTAAATATTCTCTGGTGTTTCTATACAACTAACGGCCACAAAATAAATACTGACGACGGTTGTATATTTCAGGTCGCATATATTACCTTCATGAACGAACACACCCAAGGCCTCGTGCCTATTCAGAATGCTAACGCACGTGAACTCCACTATTCGACCGATGTAATGAAGTGGTACCAATTACTAAACTAATAGAAATCACAAGGTCTGTTATCTTCCAATACACCAACACAGTTGACATCCATACTTTCGGTAGCCTAAAATTCCTTGCGACACGTAGAGTTTGCCAACGATGTTGTTAGTTGAGCAGTCAAAAGAAAGACAACGGCATTACCAAGGCAGCAACGACAAAATAGCTGATTTCGGAAAAAAAAAATACGTGCTGTCCATTCAACCAAGTTCTGGAAACACTATCAATAATAACCGCAATGTCGGGACGCAACCGGCGTCACTTAATTATAGTTCTAATAGTTTCACTATAAATACTGTTACAGTTTATAAGATACTGAATTAAACTAATAAGAGCTTTACACAATTCTTAAATTAAGTATTCCATGACACAATGTTCGAGATAGCTATGATTTTTGTTACTAAATTTCACAGTGGGCTGTAGGTGACTGTCCAAACCTTGGAAATCATCCTTCTGAAATATTACTGATTACGTCATGTTTTTTTTTTTACAATATTATTTATACCGTACATGTCTATCGAGTTATTGTTTACAAGTCGGTCCAACACTAGGCACATACTTATACAGTCAAGCTGAGTCAAGCTGAATGCCGACATGTTTCAGTGGCGGCCACCACCATTATAAGAGAAGACAACACCACAGACCACACGCGGGAAGTGTGACATAAACAGCTCTGTGTTCAAGGGCGACGCGAAATATAGAGATATGTGCAAGAGAAGAGAGATACGTCCTGCAGCGCTGTTGTTTGGTCTGTGGTGTTGTCTTGCCTAACGATGGTGGTGGCCGCCACCGAAACAAGTCGGAATCCAGCTTGACTGTGTAAGTAAGTGCATAGTGTCGTCATAGCTTTTGTTATAAACCATGTATTCATTTCTAATACAAAGAAACTTCAAGGTGTAAAAGTTACATTCCTTCATGCACTTCTTTAAGTGGCTTGTTTAGCGACGCTGTCAATGTCCGGACTGTATAGCACTGACAATAAATAGATAAAGATGAATACGGAGCATTGGTGGAATAGTGCTGACGGGAGAGAACCAAAGAGGCCTATTTCGAGAGAAATCTTTCCCACAGTCCAGGTCGTGAAGAATCCATATTTTACGTAAGGCTTCACTGAATTTGAATAGGTTTCCTTAAAAAATATCATAATGAAACATTTGTACATATCACAAAATAAGGAACAAATTAAGTTCTGGAATATTACTGGAAAAAGTATATGCTGAACACTTAAAATATGTATGTATGTATGTATGTATGTATGTATGTATGTATGTATGTATGTATGTATGTGTGTATGTGTGTGTATGTATGTATGTGTATGTATGTATGTATGTATGTATGTATGCGTGTATGTGTGTACGTATGTATGTATATATGTATGTATGCATGTATGTATTGTGTATGTATGTATGTATGTATGTTTCAAACGTTGTTCTACGTTGTCCGACACCTAGACTCCACTGCTTCCTTTCTTTCCACTGGCCTTCATTTAGGTTTCTTTCGTTCATGGCCTTTCTTACATCTTCCAACCAGTTTTTCTTCGGTCGTTTTCGGGCTCTCTTTTGCTGAACACTTAATACAATTACGAAAAAAAAAACACTTTTGCCAATAGGGGTTGAAAAGCTTCACAACTGTATTGGTTGCTATAATATCTGAATTGCTTTCCATCACTAACTTATTTCATTCACAGTCGTATGGAATTCCTCGATCTTCAATATGTTATTTGACAACTAATTTGTCATACTACGTCCAACAATTTCTTATACATCGGGAAAGGTGCCGTTGTATCAGAATCAATAAATAGGAAAAGTTAAGGAATAAAAATCTTAACAAAATTAATTTACATGGAGAGGAGGAGCGTGCAAACTCTAACACTCGCATCCGGTTTCAGCTGCTGCACGACACATCCAAAGATTTTTCCAAGTTTTTGGTACAATTAGAGAAGAAAGAGCTTCACATATTACACAAACTTCAGAACAGTTGCAAAAAAAGACAAATATTGGCTATAAAAGAGGGGCAGCTCCGCCTAATAGGCCAGCAACGTATATTTACATATATTTACCTGATGACGGAGACAGAAGAGCAGATCATCGAGACTTTGTATTTCTGTGGGAGTTTCAAATTATGACGCTGTGAATACGATTTACAATAGAGCCAGTATTGTCTACATAGTAGAAAATGTCCAAAATCTCTTCTCAAAAAGAGGTAATGAGCACATTAATGCGAGTATTTCGTTGAACAAAGACCCACAGACCTAACTCCATGCAGCAGAGTCCGTCCTGAGAAGCTAAGGTCCTTAGCTATTCAAGAAGTTCTTCGCACTTATGGAAAGCTCAGGTTCATTACCACATTCACAACAGCCCACCACCTGTCGCTATCCTGAACCAGATGAATCCAATCCATGCTTCTCCATCCCACTACGAAACTCCTATCAAATATTCTAGAATTTGAACCATGTCGCTACGCAAAGCAGCGTCCACATAAAAGTCAACCTGTGCTAAGAGGGAATAAACTGAATCGAAAACAATTCAATGATAACTTCAATTACATTCCTTAAGGAGTACGTGTGTAAAAAATCTGTCGTATACGGAATCCAGTCCCTTTTTCTTCTTGGATAGAAAGAGCATTAACTCTTAAAGACGAGTGGCAGTTAACAGCCCTACTTCACATTGGCGAAGTTCCTGGTTCGAATCTCGCCCGACAGCCTTAGAGGATACGTGTATTTCGTAACTACCGCAAATTCATCGAAGCAAATGCCCTGAGGTTATCTTTAAACGAGCCACGACATCTTCTTGCAATACCTTTTTTGTTTTACCGATCATCAGCAACTTCCCTCGTCTTATTCGAAACATACATACTCAGATATGGAGACGACAATGCCTTCTTATTTAAAGGCGATACAAGGAACATTAGCGGTGGGTACTGTGGGTTTCTGGTGGTCCTTCTGGAAATATACCGTTACCGTTTCTTAAGATAGATATAATTTTTACTTAACTGCCAAAAGAGTCTTCGAGTTTAACAAAATTGTGTAGTACTGTGGGTGTAGCATGTTTATTTGTCAACAGGGTACTTCGGCTTTACTCACGACAATTTGTGGCAATCTCAAGTTAGGAATCTGAAGACATTCACTTGCTCTCCAATAAGATTATCGGGTGGATCCTTGAAATACAAGCAGTCACTAAGCTTTTATTTTCCGTAACAGAAGTTTCGCATCTGACGTGTTAACTCAGTCCATCTAGTGCAGGTCTTCTTGAGATGTTAACACATTCTCGCCTAGTCATAACATTCCCAGCATTTCATACAACACTAAAATCTGTACTGTGTGTAACAATACAAGTTTTACGTACTTACAAGTAAGGTACCTTTCTAGACTTCATTCCTGCGTGATATAGTTAAAGTATATAATTACATAAAAGTGTCAATTATTAGTTTTTGGAAACTAGGGTTTTCTCCCTTCTCAGGTAAAACAGAAAAAAATAGTACATAATGTGGGTTCAGTGGGATAGAGCTGCCTTCACCGCAGACAATTTCCAGAACTACATTTGGCCCCATTTTTTTTTATTTTGGCGCAAATGCCCCCAGTGGACCAGGGCTTCCTCCTTCACGAGATTCCTAGATCACACACACAGTGATGCACTACGGTAATTAGGACTCCTCTGGATGAGATAAGCTCTTCGCAGAGACCTCAACCTGATAAAACACAACACTCACAACAGATAAACATCCATACCCCGATGGGATTCGAAACCACAATCTCAGTACGCGAGCGGCCGTAGACCTATGCCTTAGAAAACTCAGCCACTGAGACCGGCTTCGGCCACTATGCTTTGTATAAATTTTAATAATACGTGAAATAAATCGCCTCAAATTACCCCACTTCAGCTCCGAAGTTGCCTGGTCGCATCGAGTGACATGCTTTCAACATGAATGGCAAACATACAATAGGCAAGGTCTGTTTGACGGTACATTCACCCGTTCGCCTGGAGAGAAAAGGAAATGCACAACAGAACAGGTGGTCTGACGCTGATTTTAATTAAGTTCTTTCTTATCTAATACACCAGAACAACTAAACCAGACGCTCATTGACCATCAGCACCCCGTTCAAAGACCGGGGTCGTTACCTAGCATATGAAACTGAGATTTCTATTTGAAAGCTGTGACATACTGTTTTCGATATTTAGATCTTCCTTGTTTCGACTTTGAAAGGTTGGCGTGATTTGAGGTTCTCACAGCGGCACTGATGAAGTTTCAAGGATTGCTGGGATGTTACACCGTGTCGACCTTTGAATAATTGATTAGGTTTCAGCGGACTACGATTTTTATTAATAATTACTCGCTGTTATTAATAGTGTCGACGCTAAGTAAGATGATGTCATTACGCATTTTAGAAATCATACAAACACTTGGGTTGATTACTCATTGGTATAAATGACAAAATATGCTACACAGCGTCCAGATCAGCTCTAGGATTCTCCCAGCTTATTGTCCAATAGGTACTGGTAGCCCATCTTCATGGGTTATGCAGCCGGGGACCGAAGCTGTCTATTCAACTTTCCCTCGTCTCAACGTTAAGATTTCTAGGAGTTATATTGATGGACCAGGTATATTTTCATGGCGTGCAAATTATGTTCATCGGCCAAAAGAATGCCCGTGCCCCGTTGCGTACAAATGGTTGCAGTCGAAACGACAACGCTGTCGCACCCAGTTGCTGGCATGGGTATTTACGAGAGGGTGCTGATAAGTCCTTAGTCCGACCAAATTTCTCACGTCGTAAGAAGGAATCGATAGTGTCGTTAGAAAGACAGGTTTGTTCAAGTGCCTAACTGCAAGACTTTTCTTGTTACAGAGGCTGAAAGGAAGCATGTCAGGCGAGGAGCGCGATTTCTAAAACATGGAGACGCGAGCTGTCATCAAGAATATTTTTTTTTCTTGCAAGGCAAGGCGCCGAAGGCCATTCTGATAGAAACATTAGGAGAACATGCACCATTGTATGCCACCGTCAAAAACTGGGTGGCCCAGTTTAAACGTGGCGATTTTTCCACCTGTGATGCGCTTCGTCCCTGACAACACAAAACAGTGACCACACCGGGGATTATTGACTAAATTCACGAGCTAATCTCGGAACACCGCTGCATTTCGGTTAAATCAATAGCTGAGAAACTGGGCATCTCATGTGGGCGGGTTGGGTCCATCATTCATGAAGATTTGGACATGCGGAAGCTCTCCGCGAAGTGGGTCCCGAAATGCCTGAACGCGGATCAAAAACGTCAACGGTGCCAGTCGTCTGAGAAAAATTTGGAATATTTT
>Ga0123357_10009284_pt1 | contig 12396 bp, 5 predicted proteins | sample TergutEmb28metaG_FD_89873 | JGI IMG/M metagenome (GOLD analysis project Ga0123357, IMG submission 89873) | Embiratermes neotenicus P4 segment gut microbial communities from Petit-Saut dam, French Guiana - Emb289 P4 | ecosystem: Host-associated > Arthropoda: Insects > Digestive system > Gut ... | reverse complement strand
ATATGTAACAATATGGATGTAAATTAATAAAAAAAAAAAAAAAAATAAAAAGGAACAAGCATTGCTGTCTTCAGCATGCTGTGAAGATACTTAACTTTAAAACACCCCTAGGTATTATTTTCTGTTCTCTGCATTACATAGACATAAACCTAAGCTTTTGCACTACCAGACAACTGTCTATATGGAGTTTCCACGACATGTACTGTCAATATGAGCACTACAAGGCTTACCTTCATGATCTGATGGATGTCCCAGAGTCAATTGCGTTTAGTACTTTCTTCTTATGCTTCTCCTTTCCTAGAAGTAGTCTCTTTGGCATGCGTTTTATCATTTGAATGTCATTTCTTCATGCATCCATCTCAATTAAGGAAAAGAAGGCCCTCCTAATGTGATCAGAGTAAATTTGACAAATGAACCATCTGAAGTGCAGCACACTGAGGTGACACATACATTCATTCCAATGAAGCCTTGTCCACATTCGGATGTTGTCACTGGAAATGCTCAGTTAACAATTACGAGTGTCTGAATGTGTGCAACAACTCACTGCCCTGCCAAGTCCACAAATTCTCTGTAAGCCCTCTCACATCCTGCCTATCATTTAGATCAAACTGCTCCACCATTTTCTCCAATTCACAATCTCCATCGATAAAATTCACATCTTCTGTCCCAGCCAGCAGTTTCCAAAGATCATTATAACTTCATTAAATTTCATATTTTTTACTCTACACATTTAGTCACTGCAAATATCTTTGACTTTATATCACTGATTTGGCTTCTAAAACTTCTTTTATGTTAATGACATCTATTTCACCAACCCTGGGCATCCTTCGAAGAAATCCTTCATGGCATGTGCGTTTTGCGCATCAGAATGACACTCTTTTACTTTTCTGACACTGGAGTACTCTGATAATTTTCTGTTTTCATGTTTTAATTTTATACAGTCTTCTATTCTGAAACTCAAGGCAAAGTTCTGACAATTCCAAAAAAGTGTTCAGTGCCTCATGAACAAGACATCAAAAAACTTTTTCTTTAGTTATGCATTTTGTCTTCTGACATACTGTGTGAGTTCTACTACTTCTATGTTGATGCATTACTGGCTTCAATCACTGCAACTGTTTTGACCTGTCGATGTTCACTCCTCACACCCACTTCGGTGTTGGATCACTCATGACAGTTTATTTCAGTCCAAGATGGCTGATGTTCCTGCTTGTACTGCTTCTCCATTTCTTATTTTTCACCAATATCTGCACATGTTCCACTTTTATTTTTTTTTGCAATAACATTTCAAGACACCAACAATATTCTGGAAAAAACTTTTTCTCTGCACTGCTCCCGTCATTAGGCACAGTGACAGCATTACCAGCTGAAGGCAAAGCGCATGCAATTTCTTCCATATTTACAGTGTTTTCGTCCAGCTGGCCGATTGTACCTGCATTTATTACTTATGATCTTCTTTAGGACTTTGTTTTTATCATAGTTCAAAACGCACATTTTTCCAAAGGTAAGACTTTACATCAAATGGTGTATGATGGACGTCAAGTAATTACTGCAGCACCTCAACAACAACTGACCACCAGATTGTGTTGTCTAACCAGGTGTTTGTGACAAACACAACAGCGAAGAGGCCTTCTTCTTTGTATCATCTCCTAGTTGCCAATATTGCCTACTGTCTGCACTTTTTCACTGCTGTATTTAGCAATGCTATCATTAACTACAACTAAACAGTGTCGATGGTAGAGGAAGAAATACGCATGTGTAGCATTGGTGGAGTGACGCTGACAAAAGAAACTTAAGTACTCAGACAGAAAACTAGTCCCAGTATCAATTTCTATCACAGATCCATCACTGACCGTCCTGGGGTCGAACCTGGACCTCTATAATGAGAAAGTGGCCATTGAATATCTGAACTATGGTATGGCCCTCTCATGTGCTGGAGTTTTTGACTGAAGCAGCTCTAAAATGATAAAGATGAAATGATGAAAGAAGCCAATGTTATTTGTTCTTTCAGCAAGTCACCATGGCAAGCAATCAAAATTTCTGTTTATTTCTGTACTTTTAAGAACATACACATAGCTACCAGGAATTACATCAGTATAGGCTGTCACAAAATGGGGAGTTAACTGCACAGTGCACGCACAGAGCGGATAAGAAATATGTGCTAGGACCATCCTTCTATGAAGTGTTGATTATCAAAAGGTGTATAAATTTCCTACCTTCAGTTACAGTTGATTTCTTGTGACACAACTCAATGGGAATGGCTTTAGATGCTGGAAATAACTTCTAATCAAGAGCTCTGGAAGGACAGTGGAAGTTTACCCACATCTACCCCTTATCCAGCCCTGACATTAATGAATCCTGTAGGTTCCACAAAAGAAGGGGAACATCTTTACTAGCTGAGTGTTGTATCACAGGACTCTGCTCCACTGAGTTCAACAGTTAACACCAAGACACTAGCTTCACTAGTACTGTTTTCAACACCCTGTCTCCAACTGATTTGTCCATCACGTCAACCAAACAAGAGAACTGCATCTTTAAAGTCTTCTGTATGGAATGGACCCTGCTGTCTTGCCCTGAATGTTTTAACCCACATCGGTTAATTCATCTTTAATTCTGTTAGATGTTTCATGATGACTGGCTATGGGATGGGCGATGAAATTTAATTCCTTATGGGGCAGAGATTTGTTCTTTTGTCACTGCATCTAACCTTGCTCTGGCACCACACATTCTGATACACAGCCAAGCACTGTGGGCTCCTACCTTGTAGGTAAAGCTGCTGGGTGTACAACTGTGGCTCATTTCCACGCTGCTGAGGTTCAGAATGTTCTTATAATAAAACCAACCAGATGCACTAGTTTCTCAAATTTATTTTTGGAATAAAATTCTGCATGTTTCAGATAGTTCCTCTGTCCATTGTCAGTTCTGTCCTGATCCTGCTCGCAAGCTGTCAGCAAACCTGTATGACATATACCACTGCTGTGCATACAGTGAAAAACTCCTGATGATGGATAGAGGAACTGTCTGAAACATGTAGAGTTTTTATTCCAAATATAAATTTGAGAAATTAGTGCATCTAGTTGGTTTTATTATAAGAATTTATCATGATACACGGTCACCTGAATGTCAAACAAGTTCAGGATGTCTCAAATTATAATGCTACTCCCCCATACATCTTCAGGGTGTGATAATTAATCACACATGATATCACCTTTACATTTACAACGAAAACAAAACCTCTGTTACTTAGCTAAAGCTCACATTACGCGGTACTGTGTATTATAGTTCTCGGTATAAACCACCAGCACAATTATGTTTCTGGTGACCAGGACACAGAATATATTCCCCACACAATTTTACCTCACACTCTCTCACTCCACCAAAGCCTATTCTCCCGAACACACCACAAAAACTCACACATCCGTCACCAATAATTTAGATTATTGGAACTTTTAATTACTTACTTTATTTCATCAAAGTCACCACTATTTGGCAATGCAACGTTTATAATTAATGATGTTAGGTACATGATGTGATTACAGCAAATGACAAAGATATATGGACAATGGAATTAAAGATGTACACAGAGATCAAACAGAAATGGAAGTTATAAATAGAAAAAGACCATAGTCCACAAAGAAAATGAAGTTATTCTACATCAAGGAGGTGAAATGTGGCATTTCCTGACAAGTTTACAAATTTCTTGTAAATCAGATCTGCACAACCAAATCTTATCCCAGGATATGCAGAGAAGAAGGGTATAATTCAATAACACTCTGACTTCTGTGCTCAAACAGTGTTAAGATATGTAATGCTGACGACAGTAACTCCGAAACTTGACATCTTTATTGGTCGCTAAACACACCAACAACATTTCTGTCTACAGTCTAATGTGTTCATTAACTCTTTATGTCCATCTGTATTTTAATAAATGAAAAGTTCCACGCACATGTAGTGTAACTCTAAAGACTCTGAACTTAGCTTCAGGCAGTGCAAATGTGGGAAATTTGATGGGTGTGAGAAATATTACTTTGACTCACTGCTGGACACACTGTAACAGGTGGAAGGATATATGTTCGTGATTTGTTTTAGCTGGTAGTCACTTTTGTTAAATCTTTTTTGTTCTTTCACAGTAGAAAGGAACAGAAATATTGTGGAATAATGAATTAATCTCTACCAAGCCTGGTTACACGTTAATATTGCAGGTTTCATTCACGGTGACTGGCCAACAAGTTTAAGGTATATTTCAGTAGCTGGACATATGCCTGCACGTCTCACATTGAATTAGAGCTGACAAAGAATAAGCCATGGCCTATTTTGCAATAGTAATATGGAAATCACTTGGAAGGAAACAGAAGTACCACACAAAGTTGGGTTGTTATCCTGTTGGAAATTCAAACCAAGATAGTTTCTGAATACGCTAAAGCTGAAGGCAATCTTCCACTTACTTATTAACTTACGAGTCTGTGGTGCTGATAGTGGTGATTGTAGCACCATGTATAAACTATGCAACCCCACAGAATTGTGTGTAGGTTGACCAGATTTGCTTGGCATGAAATGCTTGCAGGAGCAGACTTATTCAGTCCACTGTATAACACATCTTCCTCTGACCTAAAAATAAAATTGCTCATTCAGTTGTGAGGCTTACCTTTCCTGATGAGAAGGCTTGTGACTCTTCGTAGGGCCTCACGTGGTGAACGATGGAAGAACTTGGGTGACAAATTTGGAGGAAGTGTCAGTGGCTTCCTGGAGTCTCTTGACTCCCAGGGACTAGGTGTGTTATGTCCTGGGCTGTGACCAGGTGCAAGGCGGTCCAGGTGTTCAATGGAGGCAGGTCGATGTTGCCGATGTCGTGGATACCAGCCCCGACCTGGGCCACCTGCCAGTCGCAAGAGCTCGGCACCCGCAAGAGCTTGGCTCAATCCGCCAGATCCCAGTGCAACTCCTGTACAATGCACCTGTAGTGGGCCTGTGCCAACTCGTCTGTAACCACCTGTGGCAAGTCCCCCAGGTCGTGGAGCTGTTTGCGCCATCCCTGGAATATCTGGGGCTCTTCGGTGAGGGGTGCGAGGGATATCACAACCTCTGGCGAAGATGGGTGTCTCAGGAAGGGAGCATGATGTCTGCAGTGTTTCCTCTCGAGGAGACTGGGCAGAACGCTTCTGGAATGTTCGACGCCGCAAAGGTCCTGGCAGTTCAGATGGCAAAGTTCGTCTTTCTGATGGAACCTGTGTTGAAAAAGCAAGCTATTGTAGTTTGAAACATACTATTTACATGTCCATAATTATGTAAATGCTTGGCAGATTTCACAAAACCTGCATTAGTAAAATTTTTATACATGTGCCATTTTATAGCCCTCTTTTTATTTCCCTTTCGAACATTGCTAAACGTAAAATGTTGAATATTAAAAGTTGAATTTTCTTACTTACACTGCTGCACATCCTCAGCATAAAATTATGGTTACAATTGTTCTAAGATAATTTACTTCGTACTGCGCACTGATGTTAAATTTGATAAAATATGTTTACATGAACAACATACATGAATTATTTGTTGTGTTTCATTTATGTTTATGATTTTGCCTCCTACATGTTTCAAAAATTATGATCACCATGAAAGAGGACATTCAGTAACACCAAAGATGAAAAGAATGAAGTTTTTACATTATGTATCCTACAGAACTCATATTCAATACATGATAAAAATTAAATAGCATGAAAATATATTACATGCAAAAGGCGAGGCTATGGAAATGGTAGTGGCAGCTTTTTGTTACACAGCACGGGTTTGTGTATACAATATCATCTATCACATTTTGATTCTTCATTTACAGATTTGGTAACATCATTTGGTTTAACTGTGTACAGTATGTTACAATTTCTCCAGCTGTGGTGTTTTACTGTATGATAATCAGTTCTATTTAAATAAGCCTCGTTGTGGACAGTAGTATGTATATTCATAGCAGGCATGCAAAACTGAAGCCCACTTGTGGTGTTACTGTGGCAGTGTATGTGGTGCACCGTATGTATGTGACTACATAACCACACTGTCTTGCACTTCTGTAAAACTGTATATTTGACTGGGAGCAGCCAGTATGAACAGCATTTTGGCACTGTTTGAAGATGGTCTAACAGGTGGTGAATCCATCCAAACAAGACCAGAAGGACACTGAGGGGGGACCCACACTTCTGGACTGCAATTCACATGATAAAAAAGTCAATACTAAACTTTACCACCAGACACTTCAATATCACAATACCAAGATTAAGGCATAAATTTCTGCGTAAACTTGCTAACAGGATCATCCTGCTTCATGACAATGTCCCATGCCATGGTATGATGGGACATGGTCAGGCATCATGCATAAAGCCTGAGCTTTTCCCCATACAATTTTCATGTCTTTACACCATTAAAAAAGTCCCCATCAGGTGAATGTTTGTAATAAAGAATGAAGTGCAGGAGATTGTGGTACAGTGGCTTAGGCTGCAGCACAAAGGATATGCACACTTGTGCAAGAGTGAAACTCCTGTCTAAATGCCACTGGTGACTCATCTAACTCTTGAGGTACCTTTACCAGTGAACAACCTCGACGAAGCTTCAGTTGTACATGCCTCATGTCTTGGAATAACGGAGCATTCATTAACACACACTGTCTCCCTTATAATGTCCCTTTCCTTGGAATATTTTTGCTCCTTCTTTTATCTGCATTACAGCTTTTGACACGTGCAATACTGAGAAGGGACTTCTGCAATCATGAAAATATTATATCATGTGTCCTGCCAAATCTGGGCCTCTGAGCATTTGAATCTGTTGGTTTTGTGTTATTTGATGTGGTTGGGCTCATGTTTCAATTACTACTCAGAAAGAAGGCATAATATAATATTTAAAAAAAAAAAATTAACTGAAACTGATGTTTCATACACAATGAATTCCACACACGTTCTTCCCAAATTCCATATGTAACCATCCCTTGCTTTATGCACATACCCTCTACAGATTTTTGCTTTGATGCACAATAATAAATTGTACCTGCCTTTTGCTCTTAAGGACTGCTTTTTCTGAATTAATAAATATGACTGCAAATCATAACTCAACTTTATTATAGTTTTTTAATATTTAATACAATCAGTTTCGGCCAGCACAGCCATTATCAGGTATTACAAATCATAAAACTGTTTGAGGAAGTTTAACTGAAGCAGTCAGGACAATATTTGTAAGAAATTTGTTTACATGAAAGTTGGGTTTTAAAAAGTTTCATATATATTGGTATAACACAAGTTTTTATACATTCAGCTATCAATTGCAGTACATAAAGGTTACGCTGGAAAATCTTATAGTTGTACTAATGTAGAAAGGTACTGTATACTAAGTTGTTCTGATTATTGGTATTTGTTTCCACAAAGAAAATTTTTGTGATGAATCTGTGAGTGGATTTCAGTGATTTATAGGTTATGTGGTTTCTTGAATGATAATTCTGGATTTAAATATAGGAATTAAGTAGATTAAGTGTGATAATTACTAAAGATATTTTAATACATATATGAGAACATAAAATGTGAAAATTCTTACAGCTGAATATTTTTAGATTGTATTACTAACTGTAGTATGTGTCAGTTTTATAGGTTTGAATCTGAAAATAAATAACTGCAGATTATTAATATAAACACGGGATGTATAGAACTTTTAAGTTACTGGTTATGCTAAAGATGTACATAAAGTGAACTTACGTGGTTTCTGAGGGAAAGTGTATGCAGATGGAGGATGTATTATTATACAGAAGCTGATGGACTACTGAGAGTACTGAGAAAGGGTGATAGTTGTTTGTTTTTAGTCTTGTTCCATTAAAGCCCTGAAGATAGAGTTTGTTTCCATGGTACTTGGATGATTAAGCTGGTTATTGTTTTTGCTTCTTTAAAGATGTAAAATGTTTCTATTGTGTTGTGGTGTGATTCAAGTTGGCAATAAAACTAAAAAAATTTCAACTGTAGTAATTTTCACATCCTACATTTTCCTAAATGTAATATAAATAACTTTCATAATTATCATTACACTTCATTTACTTCATTTCTTTGTTTTAATTCCAGGATTATCATTTAAGACAGCACAGAACCTAAATCAATAGAAATTAATTCGCTGATATATTACAAGAAATTTTGCATGTGGAAACAGATACAAGTAATCACAACTTTAATGTACCCAATCTTTCAACAAGAGTACTGGCATACTGGCTACAAAATTTATTAATGTAACATTTATGTACACCACAGCTGAATATACATAAATACTTGAATTATACGGTCATATATGAACCTGTTTAAAGCCCTACTTTCATGTAAAGAATGAGATCTCTTTCTATTATTGACCTCACTCTTGCAATTAACCTTCCTCAGAGTGTTTTATGATATGTAGTACCTGTTGATGACCATGTTGGTGGAAACATTTTGTATTAATATTAAATAACTAGAAAAAAGCTGAACTGTGATCAACAGTTCTATTTAGTACATTAGTTTATGTGTCATAGTGAGATGTTCATACTAAAGTTTTCTGCTTTTTTGCTTTTACGGAGAAACGTTCTGTAAAGTGGGTCAGGTGAGCACACAAGTTAGAACACCTGCACTTATGCTGCAACATATTTTGTTTTATGGATTTTCACTTTACACACAGTATTCATAGAATTGACAACATCCATAAAGCAAGGGATAGGTGTACAATTTGCCTTGTCATACTAAACCAAACTATTAAAAATGATACCAGTTTCAAAACATGTGAAAATATGCTCATTTACACAATTGGTTGGCACACAAAGTAAATGAAGTAGAGGCCATATATTACTCAGTCTACTGTGTTCTTACACTCACCATGGTTGCAGGTATATGGATTTGCCACAAAATAACAGTAGGTCCTTGTAACTGGCACCTAAATTACAAGGTTTTAATAAGGGTTCTGAAATCATATTAAAAGGGTTTCCTAACCATGAAACTGAAATTTGTAGTCAACAGGATTTATAAAGATTCTGAAATGTTTCTCTCTTCCGTATGGTCTGGCTCCTTCTCATTGGTTTGGAAGTCTAAGTTTTTCACGACTGTAGTTTGTTTTGGGTGTTTATACAAACACTGTTCACACTGTGACACTTACCTCTCTTCTGGAGCTGCCACTGTGATTGTGAGAGTCTCTGTTAAAACCAGCATCCATGGACCGTGTCTTGAGGCTGGATATGGGTTCCTGATGTGGTTGAGGCTCTGGTGGACATGGCCGGTTGAGGTAACGCATGCCACAAGGGTCACTACCTGGTGGCTCCAGACTACGGTAGAAAGGTTCTGGCAGAGTATCAGCTTGCTCTTCAGGAGTCTGTGCTGAACTGGATTTAAGGATCTCTGAGTACTCATCATCATCCTCCTCAACAGGAGATGGCGGTAAGGGTGGGAATTCATGCTGCAGCATGTCCGCTGCCACTGACCTAGAATCTGCACTTGAAGCTCCAGTGCGCTCATCCATCAGTACAACAGGCACTGTATGGACATCAGCATTTATCTCCGAAGTTGATGACCATTGTGCATCTAGCTCTTGTGTTGTAGCTTGTTTCTGTTTTTGTCTACCCCGTGATCTCTTTCTGCCTTGTGAATTTCGAGTAGCTGTTTTTTCAGGCTCATCGCCACAAGAACTATTAGAATTTCTGTTACGAGGATGCTGATCATTTTCTGATTCTCTACAGTAATTTGACCTTTCTTTTAAGTGTGATACCGATTCACCATCTGTTATAATCTCTTTCAGTGCATATTCTTGGGACAAAAGTCTGTCTGTCATTGGCAGGGACTCTGAACTTGTACTAAGCTGCTGTTTCTCCAGCTGTTCAATTAATCTTCTCTCTTCTTCATTCACATCTGATTCTGTCAAATCTTTGTCATCAGGACTGAAACAATATGGTGTATCTTCTTCCTCCTCCATGGTCACGGCCAGTTCATGTGGTCTCAGAAGGCGGCGGACATCAGTCTTGGAGTGGTTGGCAGCATCTTCCCTACCGTAATGGCGTAGACCGTTTAGGAACTCATGGTGATGAGAATCTTCACTGGTCAGACTCGGTAAAGAAACAACTCGCACCAGGGCTGGTGGTGTTGGAGGGGAAAAGTCTGGAGGAGGTTCATCCAGTCCCTCCAAGAGTCCTTCTTTCAGGAGGGACTTTATATTGTCAAATGTTGAACTGCAGCGCTTCAGGTCTCCAAGTCTCAATTGCTGATCATACTTGATGATCTCTGGGGGTTGCGTGACGCATCCTAAGACTTTCCTCTCCTTCCTTCGGCCCTTCCGAATGACGTAAGTGCCATTGGGAGTCATGTTTTTATCAGATATACCTGGACAAAGATAACCACATTCCTCATTGTCATTTGTTAGCGAGGAATCATAGTAGGTGTCGCTGTAAGGAGACATAGCCTCATCCTCAGTACTGGCTGGAGGGTCTGGCCATTCTTCCTGGTCTCTAAATCGGTGTACTGACCCTGTACCTGAAACATTTAAACATGTCTTTAAGTGTTTGCACTGCAGAACCATGGATACATCACATACAGGTCACCTGTGACCTGTGAGAAGGTACATGTTGGAAAGATGATTTGAGAGATGGTGGACAGATAACAGAGATAATTCTGTGCCTTCCAGAAACTCCAGAAACTTTAATTTATCATAACAAATTACAAGTCATACATATTCAGTGAGAGTATACGTCATTCCTTTGAAATAGGAAGTGTTGTGAGGCACAGTTATTCAGTTATGATGTGTTGAAAGGTAAAGTAAAGTTGTGAATAGATCAGTGCATTTATAACTTCTGTATTGGATATAATGAGGGTTACTTTACACCCTGGCTCTCTCTGGGTAAATGACCAACTTGATGCACAATTATGTTATATAATACGTTTATTATTATAATCCTCTACATGTTTCAAGCAACTCTGTGCTCATCATCAGGAGGTCAAATTGTAATAATACAGCATCTGGTGTAGTATTCTGAAATAAGTAGGTGGTCTAGGTTACTAAACCATATTTACATCATGTTTATAAAACATTAGTAATAAAATGTGGATAAAACTCGTAAGGATGTGACCTCCTGATGATGAGCACAGAGTTGCTCGAAACATGTAGAGGATTATAATAATAAATGTATTATATAACACAATTGTGCATCAAGTTGGTCATTTACCCAGAGTTGTACCAGGATGCACGGTCAGCAAACCTTAAAATTTACACCCTGGCATCTTCACTTTTTCAGCAGGAGGCTGGGTGGGTCCCACAGGTAATCTGGATGTTTTGGAGAAGACACAAATCCTTGGCCCACACCAGGAGTCGAATTGGATTCTCCAATCATCCATTCGCTTTACTGGCTGAGCTGCCGTAGCCCTAACTGATGCTGTGCTATTTTTTCTAACTCTAAACGTTACATCTGCTCTCCTGTTCATCTTTTATACATTAAGAAGTCCACTTATCTAAAATGTGTGTACTTCAGTTTGAACACACTTTTGGCACTAACTAAGTGTCTGAGTAGCTGTGCTCAAAGAAATGCTCTACCAGGTCTTCCCAATAATCACATAATAATCCTAGCCCCAGCACTACCATAAGAAAGTCCCATGACCACACATTATCTGGAACTAGGTCAGGACTCGGCAACACTTACTGGAGTGTTCGCCTGATCTCCGCTTCCTTCGACCCACCACTTTGGTGCTGCCAGGTGTGAGGAGAGCATCTGTGTCGTCCACACCAAGAGGCACTTCCCAGGCAATGCTGTTCCTCTTGGAGGTCAATGGAGGCGGCAGCAGTTCCTCCAAGGAGTCGTCCGAGAAGTTCGCACGGTCATCGTCCGTTAGTTCGTCCAGTGTACGCAGTGGAGGACACGGCTCTTCACCGCCGCATCCTGAGCCATCGCCTCCATCCCCTGAGCCACGACGGCGCACCTCACGATGCCGCTCGATGGCGCCGGGCAGCGTCCGCGGCGGCAGTGGGCCTGGTCGTTGCAGCCATGGCGGTGGGAAGCGCGCGTACTGCAGAGCGCCGTCGTAAGGTAGGCTTCCGAAACGGAGCTGAGGATTCGGAGGTTCTTGAAGGTGGAAGGGAGGAACACTGGTTCCTGTCTCCCAGCCGTACGGTCGCAAGTGGCGCGTTTTTGGCTGCACAAAAAGTTGAAACGCGTTAAGTTCTGAAGCTCGACCAAATACGGCTCAAAAGTTCCGCCTCATCTGTCATATTTATTACAATAATGAAAAGTGCATAAAACCGGTTCCACGCAGTCACGTGATATCACTCCTCCACCACACGTAACCTTAAACCCACAGCTATCCATAACCCGGTTCAGCACCAGTCGAAATGGAAGGCTGTGAAGACGCGCAGTTCAAACATCGTGCCGTTGCTGACTGCTTAGCT
>Ga0123357_10009282_pt1 | contig 12397 bp, 8 predicted proteins | sample TergutEmb28metaG_FD_89873 | JGI IMG/M metagenome (GOLD analysis project Ga0123357, IMG submission 89873) | Embiratermes neotenicus P4 segment gut microbial communities from Petit-Saut dam, French Guiana - Emb289 P4 | ecosystem: Host-associated > Arthropoda: Insects > Digestive system > Gut ... | reverse complement strand
TTTTTTTTTTTTAAACATATCCCACTAAATTTTTTTTGAAATAAAAAATTTTTCAAACAAAAGCTTTAAAAAAAATAAAAAAACTTTTTTTTTTTTTTTTTTTTTTTTTGCACCATACCCAGTCCTAAGATGTGAGCATAATACTACAAAAGTAATGGACTGTAGGTACAGGTCAAATTGCTACCTGTATTTCAGCTTTCAATTCTAAAATCTGATATTTAAGTGCCAGTAAATCATATTCAGTTGGTGCAATTGAAATGACATTAAAAAATGATAGGGAAATAATGCAGCATATGATTTAAAGAGTGGATTTTTTAAACTAATCTTTAATATAGGTTTGTAACCATGATATTTAGAATAAGGGAATTTGGTTTCTTTTTTATTGTATTATAAGTATGATTTCACAGATACATGTGGAAAAGGAACTATTAAAAATATAGTATCTATAATTAATGGATGATTGAAGTGTTATCACAGCGTATGTCTGGATAGACTGAGGAAGGCCATGACACAGTCCTGGCATATGTAATTCATTTGTTTAGGACGGGATTTCATGCTGTAACATATGAGCCACAGTGAACTGCCAAGTATGACTGGCTGCAGCATGAAGGATAAATAGAAAGGGAAACATCACCAACAAAGGCATATTTTGAATCATCTTTGTGCTAGCTGTGCTGAAAAATGTTAGCTGGATAGTTTGCCCACCCCTCTAGTCACCACTTCTTAGGGCATTTTGTCTTTTTCCTAATTCCTTCATAAAATAAGGGGATTTGAGAGACTTAAAAAAAAAGAATCACTGTAAAATATGATGCAGTTTTTCTGGCTTGTTGAGATGGCCAACTTCCACATACCACCGTTTATTCTTCCTATTTGTAGTCAACAGGAGCTTCCTGGTGCGTAACTCAGGGAGTTATAAGTGAACTCGCCTTGTGACATTTGAGGTTCTCACATCAGGGTGTCAGAGTATTAACTTGTTTTGGAACATGATGCTGTGTCATTGAGAATGCTCCTAACATTTTGAAGGAACATGGTGCCTTCATATTCAAGGTTCAAGCAATACAAGAAGAACTTCTTGGAGTGCATCATATCCCAGAAGACCTGAAAACTCCCCTTGCCAGAAAATTTACCCCCCATACAAAAATTCAGGTCATGAAGTTTTGAGCAATACAACAGATTGATTTCCAATTTCAGGAGCCAACTGTTGACACTGACACAACTAACCCTGCCAACGCAACTACAGACACAAATACTGAGCATGCCCCATGGTACAAACGTGCCATTGCTGCTCTGAAGAAGTTGTTCTCAATATTTGGCAACACCGAACTTAGAAAACGACTGCTCATCTGTCACTTTGCCTGGTGTGTCACAGCGATGACATACTATGCTCTTGCACTCAATGCTGATAACTTCGCAGCTGACAGGTAATTGTGCGTAATACATTGCAGTAACTGCCAGCACTACACAGTGCATATCACATGACAAACACTGACACTATGTGTTCACACAGCAGTTCATTTTACCTTGAAATTCCTCCCAACTTCATGGCTTTCAGTGATGACAATGCTTACTAACAACTACAAATAATATACAGTTTTTGGTACTGTTGCAATTTGGGCTACCCGTTAGTCCACAGGCATTATTGAAGGAAGCCAGACAATAAGACCATATTTAAAACTCTCATGATTCTTATGTGAGTCTGATGACAAACACGGGAGTTTTCAAATTAAGTTTTATGTATATTAAATGTTCACTGCCTGAAGACTTGTATTTATTACCAACCAACTGCACAAGAGGTAGTAATCATACACTTATATCATTACATGGGCCGGTAGCTCAGTCGGTATAGTGACTGACTATGGGCTAGACGGTCCGGGATCGAATTCCAGTGGGGACGAGATTTTCCGCCCATCCAGACCAGCTCTGGGGCCCACCCAGCCTCCTGTACAAAGGGTACCGGGTCTTTCCCAGGAGTAAAGTGCGGTTGGGGCGTGCTGCTGACCACTCACCCCTTCTAGTGCCGCAGTCATGGAAGAGTAGAGCTATACCTCTACCCACCCTCTGGGCCACACCGGGCCTGTAACGGGATCACTTTACCTTTTATGTCATTACATAGTACACCCTCCTACATATTTTTGCTGTAAGTAATATATTTATTACACATAGCTGTGTACTGTTTATTTCTACAAAATAAGAATTCCTTTGTGTTAAAAAAACTCTACCAGTAGGTGGCCAAGAACAGGCAAAATATGTACAAGATTGTATTGTGTTATGATAAAAAATGTATGATTATTACCTCATTTGCAATTAGTTTGTAATAAATACGAGTGAACATGCTTATTGCTGTGAATATACATAACTGTATGCCCTAAAACTTATTTCCAGGCTCAGGGTTGCATCCTCCTTTTACTAAGCATACTGATATGTTTACATTTGCATAAGAAACTGACTTCTAGTTGGTAACTTGATGATATTGTAGGTTACTTCTTAAAGCCATTCTGCATATTGCTGTCATGGTAGTACACTGCCAACGTGTTGTGTGATGCTAAAAATTATCCTCTCATATACATTATAATTTCTGTTGCATTTAATGCAGGTGGACTGATTCGAGGAATTTTAAATTTTGTAGTAGACATGGATATTCATCTGGTTATGTTTCAGTTCAGACACTACGTATGTCAAGAAGTGAATGTTGTGTTTTATTATGTACTTCTAAGTGTACTGCCATGATGGTTTCTATGTACCATACACATTCTGAATATGGCTGTAACATCGATAGGAAGGACAGCAAAAGTATACGACTGCATACAATGTGCAACAAATGAATAAGAATTTACAGCCATGAGGTAATTTTCTCATGAAACAAATTTCTTGGTTGTTTATGATGAAGAGGATGTAGCATCATTTAATAACTAAGAGGAAGTTTACCTATGACAACACATCAAAAATAAAGATTGATATAATACTCCATCATTAATTAAATGTTCGTATATAATATAAATATACTTCCTCTCTCACAAGCCCAGAAGTGCATCTCATTGTCAGTGAACCAGCTTGAACATGATAGCTGTCATGCATGAAGTTATTTACACTAAAAATAATCATAAACAAAACATTAAAGGATATAATTTTGTTGTCAACAGATACACGTATGTGGCAATAGCTGGAGCAGTAGAGGCTGTAAGTTATATCCTGCCCCTCCCCATGTTGCATTGGACAGGCCGGCGAACGACATCTGTTCTGCTGTATATATTATCTGGGGTAGCTCTCCTCTCCATTCTTGCCGTACCTGAACGTGAGTTAATAAAACTAGCACTTATACTTACTTCTTTACTGACTTACTCCATGGAGCAGAGTCCTTCTTGAGATGCTAACCAGTTCTCAGCTAGTTGAGAAACTCCCTGTATTTTATGGAACCCGAAGGATCATTACTGCATTCACAACTGCTCACCACCTGCTCCTATCCTGAGCCAGATTGATCCAGTCCATACCCCCACACCCCACTTCCTGCAGATCCATCTTAATATTATCCACCTATGCCTGGGTTTTCCAAGTGGTCTCCTTCCCTCAGGTTTCCCCATCAAAACCCTGTATACACCTTACCTCCCCACCATACATGCTACATGCCCCGCCCATTCTCACTACAGTGTGAAAATATTATAGGTTTCAAGGCAAAGCTCCATGCATTACTAAACTCAGCACTAGATGGAGACAAGTCATCAATTTCCCTGGCTGAAAGGTTTCACTTCTGGGTAGAGAGCACCCAGATAAAAAGCTAGGTGAGCCCCAGAACTGGTTAGGGAGGAGAACATTCCCATAAACCTGCAAGCAATTTAAAACCCATATATCACGTTCGCAGCCTGTAAGTCTCGAATAATTTTAGTGCTGACCCTGTGCTTCCTCGTTCAAAAGAGTTTGCCTTCACTCCTCAACGGGACACACAGTCCACCCTAGCTGACCGTGATACAGTCTGCTCTCATACATATGGCATTGGTCTCTGGAGTTATGACAATAGAAAGAAGGTATCACTATGCAATTGAAGGAACAAAGTAATGATAATGTAACCATTGCATGACAATCAATGAATACCAGCATTAAAATTTGGATAGTTTCAGCTCTAATTTAGTTTCGCTTTCATTTTGTTGATGTGTTAATATTAAAAATAGCTCTTCAGTTTACTTGACTTGAAATACATCACCACCACAGACTAAATTCCCAGAGGATGCAGGCTTTGTATCTGTTGATGTTTCTGTGAGAGCTGCTGTGCTGAACAACATGATGAAACAGATTCCCTTTCCATAACAGTGCTGCACAACGAATTACAAATCTGATGAGAATAAAGTTGATAGTATGATGGAAAAGTTAGACAATATGCAGTTGTACGTAAAATACAAAAAATGTGTTGGTAACAATGGATATTGGTGGTTCTACTTCAGATAAGACAGATGCCATCATGAGTGTCGCCATGGTAGGAAGACTGTGTATTGGGGCAGTTTACGCTGTTATTGTTCTGCACACTGCAGAACTGTTTCCAACTGTCAACAGAAACACAGCTCTTGGAACTAGTTCAACAATGTCTCATTTGGGCTCATTATCAGCTCCTTACATTGTTGATCTTCTGGTAAGTTGTATGAACATTTTACATTCACTTCATTCCAATTATACCATAAGCTACAGTTCTCTTCTAAACTAACCTTGTCATATAATCACAACATTGCAAGTGGTATACTCCACAACACAGTACACAGGGAAGTATTTGGGTCTAAGTGTATTATAGCACTGGAAAGTTCAAAACAGTAAACATTAAACATTAAGCAAGGAATGTAACAACTGGTATATTTATGGTGGTGAAATATAGGTGGCTGCAATGGACTGTGTACTGTATATAGCCAAGATATTGGGGGGGAGTGAAAACTACTTACAGAATATTGATGAAAAAACGTTGAAAGGTATTCTGGTCTTCTGGAATGTCACCCTGCGTTGCTGTATGAATGATTCCTGACGTTTCAAAGCTATATGATGCCTTCATCTTTAAGGGTTCTAGGTCAGTTAGTAATGCCAAAGAGTGAGGTATTTGGCATTATTAATGGACCTTGAATTCTCAAAGATGAACGTTACATATTTCTTTGAAACATTGAGAGTCACTTGCCCAGCAACACAGTGTAACATCTCTGAAGACCAGAATCCCCAATAAACGGCCATTAAAACTTCAGAAGAAGCTGGCTTTGGAAGATTTTGAAGGAGATACAACGTTGGTGGAAGTAATTTATTACTGTATATACAGTGATGGGCCTTGATGTTAGTGGTTAGAGACTTAATTTATTTTGGTGTGACAGGAATGGTTAAACGAACTGGCTAATATAGGAAAGAGATCAACTGATCAATAGGCATTATACTTAAGACATGACTGAGCGACCTGAAAATCTAAGTGTTGAAATCATGTGCTTCACTTATGTTTTCCTGTTGCAGGGTGCAGAAGCATGGTATATACCCAGCACAATATGTGGTGCAGCGGTACTTACTGCAGGACTTCTAGTACTTATGTTACCAGAAACCAAAGACAGAGATCTCATTGATACTGTTGAGGAAATGACTGAAACAGGTCCTAGAGACAGAGTTTCTATACGGAACTGTTGCCCATTTTGATTATCTGCTTTTTTAGCAATATGAAAATAGTCTATACAATTAAATACTTTATTATCCCGCTAATGCACAATATATAATATGTACATACAATTACAATTATAAAATATTTAAAAGTGTTCCAACATGTTTTGGATCACAGAGGATCCATCATCAGGGAGCCTTGTACAGTGCTTGGCTAAAAATTACAAGAATGGTTCTATCATGTCCGTTGACATGGACAAGGTCAGTGTTATGACAGCATATTCTGACTGTAATTAGATAAAACAAGGGTGGTCTGTTTTAGAGACAAATTTTCAGCCAAAACAACATGAAATGGAAAAACAGATATAATAAAGCATAACATAGGACTTACCCTGTTGTGCATGTGTGTAGTTCACCGTATATGAAGGCACTGCCTTATGGAATGCTAGGTAGGTCATATGGTATGTGGGCTAGGTCGAAGAATAGAATTGCCAACAGCATAGAACTAAACATCTATAGAAGGCCTACATACATAGATATTACAATACATTTTACCTCCAACCATCCATTCGATCAAAAACTAGCAGCCTTCACCTTTTATATCAACAGAATGACTACAGTGCCCATTACAGAACAAGCAAAAAACAGGAATGGAACAAGATAACTATAATGGCACAAAACAAGGGTCTCCCCAAACATATAATCCACAGACTGAGAAATAAACTAACAACTAAAATAGATCGAACAAAACATACACAGGCCACCCAACAACAAAGCAAAAAATGGGTCACCTTTACGTACTACAGCCCTTCTGTGCACAAAATCACCAAACTATTCAAATGAACCAACTTGAAGATAGCTTTCAGCCCTACCAACAAAATACTACAATAACTTTCACAAAAACCTAACAATACCAACCAAAGTGAAATATATCAGCTTAAATGTAATACGTGCAATAAGACTTATGTAGGACAGTCGGGTATATCGATAACTGTAAGACATAAGGAACACCTTCGTTACATAAGAAACAATAACCCCACATCAGCACACACCATGCACATTTTGGACAATAGGCATGAATTTGGCTCAGCGGAAGAAACATTGAAACTATTAAAACCATGTAGAAAAGGCACGAAAATGATTGCTTGGAAGCCCTATTCATGCACATACATCACAAACAAAATATATTTGTCTTAGAACAGCAGGTTACTGACACTAAACCACTCTTTGACCTAGCCCACATACCATGTGACCTACCTAGCATTCTGTGAGGCAGTGCCTTCACATACAGTGAACTACACACATGCACAACAGGGTAAGTCCTATGTTATACTTTATTATATCAATTTTTCCATTTCATGTTGTTTTGGCTGATAATTTGTCTCTAAAACAGACTGCCCTTGTTTTATCTAATTACAGTCAGAATATGCTGTTGTAACATCGACCTTGTCCGTGTCAACAGACACGATAGAATCATTCTTGTAATTTTTAGCCAAGCACTGTAAAAGGCTCCCTGATGATGGATCCTCTGTGATCCAAAATGTGTTGGAGCACTTTTAAATATATAATACGTTTATTATTATAATCCTCTACATGCTTCAAGCAACTCTGCGCCCATCATCAGGATGTCAAACTGCACCAATACAGCATCCAGCATAGTACTCTCTGCAAGTGACTGTCTTGTGTGCACACCAGAGGGTCACTCACAGAGAACACCACACCACATGCTGCACCAATACAATTTGACCTCCCAATGATGAGCACAGAGCTGCTTGAAACATAATAATAATAATAATAATAATAATATTTATTTACTGCAATTGGGTTGTCACCTGGTGGCAGTGGTTATTTTACATGTATACAAAACATGAAATAATTATTTTACATTTTATAATTTTAATTGTATCTACATATTATATATTGTGCAATAGTTGGTTAATGAAGTGTTCAATTATCATTGATGCACGGTGCAAACATGAAGATAGTCTATACAATATTAGGAAAGACAAACACAGGAGTGTGATCTATGTTGAATGTTGTTCATCCACTTTTAGTGTTGCTCAAAATTGTACCTTCTTCGAAAGAGACATTAGCACAGTATTTCAAAATGTATTTTTGTTGCTCCTCTAGAAGTAACACGCTAGTATTTTTCTCAAGAAATGAATTCTTCATAGGAGTGTCAATTGATAATGGAATTTCATGTGATGATGAGACTGATACATCAGTATGAAATAGTTCTGTTGGTATAAGACTTCAGTTGTTCAAATTCCTAATTAAATCCACCACATATTGACTTTAAATTCTGTTTTCAGGTGCCTTGATGAAATAGAATGTGACAAAAACTTGTACATTTAACCACAAACCTTTAAATATTTTACATAACACAATTCAAACATGAATGTTTTATATTAAATTTACTTGAATTACATAGCTGTTCCTCTTATCCATACATTTCTTTCTTCTTATTCAACCGCCAAAATGTCACCAAAAAATTTATATACTGGATGGATTTATTGTTGTCAGTAGTTCTGAATATCTAATTAATAATAACGATATGTCCATAAAAAAAAACCTTCTGCCCGATATCGTGTCATATTGATTTACTCGTATCATATCAATTGACATCCCTAATTCAACTTGTGTGATTTTATGTAATTTGTGTATGTGCTCTTAAGCTGCCTGCTGCTAATTTTATCTGCAGCCTCTCATCATGGATGTACGCACCTGCTTCGGAGTGTTCAGATACAGGAGCCATACTTCATATTTAGGTGCGAGAGGAAAACTTTAGATGTGGCCCCTTTAAAATGCTCTCCTTTAGCAGCCACACATTACTGTGAGCACTTATACAGTCGTTCTTACAATTTCTGGAGTACGAATTGTGACCTGTAGCAATAAAATCTTTGCCACTGCATTCTTCAGCCAGATCTTGTTTTATGGATGGGGTAAAAACTGCATGCAGGAACACCAGTGTTTGGTCAGCTTCATTTCAGTATCCTCTGGATAAACCATCCCTCATACATGGCCAAGCATCTCCTTGTACCATTCTCTTTACTACAGCACCTGCAGTAGATGATGCCAACATCATCTCCTGCAGCCCTGACAGGCCACAAATATTTTCATGTTGCTCCCATTCCAGCCCTCCTACTGAATAACCTTGGTTTTTTGCTATGATGGTGAAATCTATTTAAAAAAAACCTCAACTGCAACAATTCAGAAGCCTAAAAACTTGAACTGTCGTCTACTTTGAGGGTCATGAAAGAAACACCAGGTTTTGTTGGAGAAGTCTTGATTTATGTCTGCTATGTTGATCTGCATTTGGTTATTGCACTGCTCTTACATCAGCATTCTTGATTCAGTGGGTTGGCAGACATGAAGCATCTTCAGAAGTTTACTGAGATTAGCGTGGTAACTACTAACCAAACCTCTGACTGTGTCAAAAACTGTCTATAGCATACGACAATCCGAGCACACAATCTACTGCAACTATCTAATATTGTTCTCATTTCAAATGAGATACTCCTGCATCATGTTGTATTCATTTATTCACTGCTATTCCAGCTATGAAGAGAAGCTAAAGAGCCATTACTTTTGGTGCAGCCCAAAAGACCTGCATGATTTTGTTCATAATGTGCCATTGTAACAGCGCTTGATGTTTTTTTAATTTCTCACATTCTGTTGTAATTGTGTTACTTGCTTTAAATTTAATTGTACTGCACATTTCAGACAGTGCCATCTGACCTGTTGTAAGAGCATCAACACGGCTAACTCCTTCAATTTCCAAATGGAATATTGTGTTTGCTCTTTCTTAAAGCACTTATGTTCTCTAAAATTACAATTTATTGTTCCATATTTTCCAAAGATATGATTCACCAGCAATTAACACACACAAAAACTGGGAAATTCTTCAGAAAACACCTAACATACCTCTGGATTATGAGACACATTTTAAAGCACTTTCCAGGATAGGAAATGAATATTATGCTCTGGAAGTGTCTTAGTAAATACTACCTCTGTTAGTTCTTAGTTAGTTATTGTAAGATTGGTTGTTTGTCCACTGTAACAGAAGCACAATTTTATGTTTATTAACCCTCTAAATGCCGAGTTAAATCCCATTTGCCATTTGCTGGCATTGTTAGGAGCTCACCATACTCTCCAGGTTAACAGGATAAGGGTTAAATTAATTTTTTGTGGTATCTGTCCATCTTAAAGGATATACATTATCATATTTCCCATATTGCCACTATTTGTAATTTGTTGTCCTATTAGTGTGTCTCATTGTACATGACTGACTACTTATTTATTCTAGAAATTTCCTAACATATTAAACTAATAAAATATTACGATATCACACCAAGAATATGAATAGCCACATTTCATTTAGTTACACAAAAAAAGCAAATAAATTTATTGAACATAGCGAAATATCCTCATGCTCTTTGTCTCTTTATAGCCTATAAAGATGAGCCATATTTTGTGGGTTAAGATGACCTTCCACTTGCAAGCTTAGGGATAGCCAGCTGTTTTATTGTAACTAGGATCAGTGTACTGTTAACTATGTACTACATTACTCAAATTCCTATGGCCATTTCATGCAATACCTAATGTCTCTGATGAAATGCACCATTAAATATTGGGCACACTTCTGGATGTTAGCAGTGGTTGAATAATGAATTGATTCCGTGATAAGTGTGGGTCCCTCTCATCACAGCTCAGTGTCCTCAGCTTGCAGATGGAAGAACAGCCTCCAGATATGGAGGGTAGCTGTGAATATGTTTAATAATGACACTGTTTTGTAAAAAGGGGCTACCTCCCTATCTGATATGCAGTGGTTTGCCTCTTGTTTACAAAATATGAGTGTCAAGCAGTCACAGACAGCCTAGAGAGGTGGCTCTCCAGCTTTGGGGTTGGGGAAGGTGCTAACAGCTCCTCATCGTAACATTACAAAACATTTCACACAGCTTCAGATCTGTACTCCTCATCTAATATTAGTTGGGTTACAAAATGAGATGGGCAGGGGATGTAGCATGAATGTTTGACATGCCAGGTGCATACAGGGTTTTGGTGGGAAGATCTGAGGGAAAGCGACCACTTGGAACATCTAGGCATAGATGGGAGGATAATATTAAAATGGATCTTCAAGAAGTGGGATGGGGAGGTATAGACTGGGTTGATCTGGCTCAGGAGAGGGACAGGTGGCAGGTCCTGGTGAATTTGGGAATGAACCTTTGGGTTCCATAAAATATGGGGAATTTCTTGACTAGCTGAGGACCTGTTAGTGTCTAAGGAAGGACTCTGCTCCATGGAGTTATTCAGTTAGCTAGCTGGTTGGTTATTCAGTTTAAAGAAATGTATTTTCTCTTAAGTTAGAACAGGTATGGGAACTTCTGTCAAGAATGCTCAGTATGTGGTGTTTTCTGAATAAGGGATTTTTCTGTACGTACCATACCTAAAGTATATTATGACATATTTTAAAGTTACAAAAAACTGTTCTTCATTCAGAATGAACATAACTTTACTGAGGCACATTTATCTGAATATTTTAACACCCCTGTTCTGTCCTTTATACTGACACCACACTCTGTCCATTGCTTCATACTGCATCCAATGGTCTGCCTGGAGAGATTTTGACACGTTGTCTAGGCGTACATATAATACAGGGCTACAAATGCAACAGAAATGCACATGGGAATTGTGCACAGCACAAGCACTCACTAAAGACAGTGTCATCTGGCAGCAGTAGCATATGTGACGCTGTGAAAACAAGCTGCTGACCCTGGAATTAATTGGTACTAACTTTAAACTTAAATGTTCCGGAACACAACCAGTTTTCAGAGCATTCCACATTCTGAAATATCGGATAAAAGATTCCATACCTGTACTACATGCCACCTCAATTGGTGACAATTCTGGCTAATTGTAGGAAGCAAATAAGTATCTGTTACAAACTGGGTGTCATTTCTGTTCATATAAGCTTCTGACAAAGAGCTCCACTTCCTAGCCAACTCTCCCAAGAAATTAACTAATGTAATATGTTGATTACGTGAGGAGTTACCAGTGTTAACTGCAATAGTATTTCACGTGTGATGCATGGCAGAAAGCATTTAATATATGTAAAGCAAGCCACTCAGTAGTTAACATGCATGTTGAAAGACACACTATTTCACTACAAGTGAACCCAGACAAGTATTAGATGCAATGCCACTCTGCTTCTTTTCTTTAATTTTTCCCCCCCTTTTCCCTTCTTTCGCCCCTCACCTAAAATTATCATCCTTCAATTCACAGGAGCCAAAAAATGTTAGGGAATTCCACACTTGCTTACAGTTATGGCCAGTAATCTGGTTTTTTTTCCTGAAGGCACTGTAGGACACAGTCCTTGTCTTTTCTTAATGGGGTTGGGAACCATCACACAACAAATTTCTGTACCAAAAATAATATAATTTTACTGCTGCATTTGTCTCTGATACACTAATCCATCTTCTATTTTAGTGACCTTTTCAACTGTTCATTCACTGTAAGTTGCAACATAAATAACAATGTAAGACAAATAAATTGTCACAAGGTAACATTTTGCTCTGTATTTTCTTTGTCTACTTTTCTTTTATAAAGGGTAAAGTATGCTTTCTAGGTCACATGCTTTCTGGGTGTGTGTTTAACAAAACAGTGGTATAAGCCGGGGCTGACCAACATGCTGCCCTAGAGGAAGAATTTGCAACCCTCAGTCACCTGAAGTGTTTCAATAATAATATCACAAACATAATATAATCAGTCTACAGACCATAATATGACAACTTTA